>Ga0116231_10007322_pt1 | contig 20322 bp, 18 predicted proteins | sample S1TSphgellanicum_2_FD_89695 | JGI IMG/M metagenome (GOLD analysis project Ga0116231, IMG submission 89695) | Host-associated microbial communities from peat moss isolated from Minnesota, USA - S1T2_Fd - Sphagnum magellanicum MG | ecosystem: Host-associated > Plants > Peat moss > Unclassified...
AGCAAAAAAAAAAAAGAAAAAGAAAGGGGGGGGGGGGGGGGAGGGGGGGGGGAACATTATTCCAAAAGCTCTCTTCATTAACCGCCACCACAAGAGGAAACTCATTCCCATGGGTTTTAGTATGTTCTATTTACCCTATTGAAAAAAGGTTGAAATAGTGGGTGGATGACAATTTCATGGAAACCGGAACCTCAGTGACAATGTCATGTAGCGGAAGACTTGGAGTGTTCAGCCGAAATCATTCACAAAAGTGTGCAATGAGAGCCGAAGGCTGGAGTGAGTGAGACATGGAGTCATTGATCGTTCTCATTGAGTGCACCGAAGAAGTTGCTCGCTCGCCTTTGTGTTTCGCTTTACTGACTTTACTTTAGGAGGGGGGGGGGGTCCTCCTCGTCTCATCTCTTTCGGAAACAATTGGTTTTGGGTCCCAGTTTGTGTATTTGGGAGATTTTTTTTTTTTTTTACTTTTTATTTTAAAAATTTAAAATTTAAAAAAAAAGCCTGTGTGTTGTGGGTACCTCACTCTTACAAAGCTTCCGAGTTCCCAGTTAGACAAGTGTTTGTATAATGAATCGAGGCCGAACAAGTGTCACCTTCCCCGAGAAAGCCTACTTGTTCGGAACAACTCAAGAAAGAACCTCCCCTGGAGAAAGCCTTCTTGTCAGAACAATCCAAGAAAAAACTCATCAGGGAGCAAGCTTACCTCCCTCGGAAAAAGCCTTAATTCTTCGTAACCGAGAAGGAGGAGGCCCCCCCTTCTTATCAGGCCTTTACGTTGATTAAGAATCTGGAAATCATGCTGCCCACATGGAAGTCCGAAATCCTTGGGTCGTTGTTGTTGCCGCAGCAGCAGTAGCTCTGCTACTCTCTTCCGGATAATTGTTTCAACCCAACTGGCAACAACACCGGAGGGACCCATCTATGATTTTTTTGGAGAATTTTTCATTATTTTTTTAAATCAAAATTTTGACGAAGCCCCCCAAAGTTTCAAACCTCAAAAGAAAACTCAATGTGAAAAGTGTTTTTTTCCAGTGTGAAATGTGTTTTTTCCATTGTAAAATTTGTTTGGTCCAGTGTGAAATGTGTTTTTTCCGGTTGTAAAATTTGTTTGTTCCAGTGTGAAACGTGTTTTTTGGGTTGTAAGATGTGTTTTTTTGGTTGTAAAATTTGTTTTTTTTTCCTGTTTGAAATGTGTTTTTTCCTGCAAAAACTTGCTTACGTTTGTGAAATAGAAAAATAGAAACCAAAAAGCACTCTAGTAGGACACCAGTATAAACGTTTTTTTGAGAAAGAAAAATTGTTCTTTTTTTTCTCAGTGTGAAACGTGTTGTAAACCCTTCAAGGCAACAACAACCCACAGATCCTTCAATTGCAAACCAATTTCTTTTTTAAAAAATCGCCATTGTCAAATTCTAAAGTCTAAGCACCACGATTGCATTTGACTTAGGCACATAAATCGACCCCGCTTGGTAGTAGTCATTGAACATAAATTGTCAATTACATAATTGCACAACAACAAAATTTGTGTGAAAGTTAGACCAGAATGGTGCAGAATGGGAGTCTTCCAGCAAACTTTTGGTGGCAAACAAACCACATGATGGGTGGGCAAAACGTGTAAAAATTGTGTGGAAGCCACCACAACCCATACATAGGTGGAGTGAAGACCAGAGGGGAAAGCTTTGGGGGCAAACAAACCACACAAGTGGTCAAAATGTGTCGTTTACACATGGGCAGCTTACTTATGTTTTTGCATTTTGTAGCGCACTCAATTGACACCACAAACGTTTGGGGGAAATGCCTTGAATGAATGAATGAACAAGCAAGCAATTTCATTCAAGAAATTGTGAGTGTCATGAAAGTTTAAATGTTGGGTATGTTCAATGGGCAGACCACAGACCAACTAGGGTAAAGGGACTATGGAGCAACTAGGGCAAAAGGAACCATGTGGCAACTAGGGTAGAAGGGACCATGGAGTAACTAGGGTAAAGGGACCTATTATTGCAATTCCCCTATTGTCATACACCTTTAGCTCTATTGTCACAATCTTGTTGTTTCATATCTTTGTGTGCCAAAAAAACCATATTGTCGCACACAATTGTTTGTTTTAGCAATTCCCTATTGTTGTACACCTATCCCTCTATTGTCACATTCTTTGTGTGTCAAAACCATAATTGTTGTCACACACTATTGTTTGTTCTCCTTGCACAAGAGCACTTGCGTTCTTGTGTATGCAAGGTAATAATCTTAGGTATAATATGTGCTACCGGTAGAAGGCTTTTTGTGTGTATAACACCAAGTTAGCAATCAAGTGTGCTATCATGGGGGCTAAATGGACAATGGCAAAGTGAAAATATTTTAATTAGTTTGTGGGGGGGGGGGAAGGGGATAAATTTTGTTATTTTTTGAACAAAAAATTGGGAAGTTTTGGATTAAATTCTTTGTGTGTGTGTAAATTCGAGTAATTTTGCAATTTGTTCGAGAAATACTGCCTATTTTTTCAATATCACAAATTTGGGGGAAAAAAAAAACCTTTGTCGCAGATTTTTCACATAACTATAATATTTTCTGAAAATAGGGTTTTGTGGCCAACATAGGATAAGTGCTGTTTATCAAATTTCAGCAAGAAATATTCTTGTATGAAGAAAATATTCCCTAAAAGTGTTCCATAAAATGCACAATAATAGGGCTAGCTACCCTACCCATGCAATTGCCAGAATCATTGAGCAAAAGTTTCAAATCAGCTAGAGAGTTGAACAACCTTAGAGGATACAAAGGCTTCAATGAAATGGGTATGGAATCTACATATCTTCTTCACACCCATAACCATGAGCAACTTTCAATAGCATTATGAAGGAGAGCAATAGCTTTGGTGAATGAAAGCCGATGACATATTGGAAGGTGCTTTAGACAACCCCCTAACTGAAATAGCCAAAAATTGAACACAAATCACAATTTGCAGGCTCGATGAAGGGGAAGCAAATGTTGCACCTTATGCTTGTGTTGTGAATGAAAAACAAGTTGAAGAATTATAATTGAATAGGTTATGAGTGTTAAAGTAGAATATTACACTCACAAATTGAACCCACAACCATCATCACTTGCAAGGCAATCCCACCCAACTAAGGCTACTTAGCTTGATGCCGAAAAGCTAACAACCTATGCAACCCAAGTGCATGAAAGAGAAGAAAATAATTTTACAAAAAAATTAAAATTCTTCACTCTTTGTACAAGGAAATGAGTTGGTTGAACATGGAAATGAGAAGGTTAACTAGAGAATTACCCTAAAAGAAAAAGGAGAGAACACCAATCACAAAATTACATATCAATAACAACAATAAGTGAGTTGTTTACATGCCAGTTTGTGAAGAAATTACAAGAATAGAGTTTCAATGGGGATGGGTGTTGCTATCAGCCAAACCAGAGAGTCAAAAAAGACTATAAATCAAACCTTTCAGTGTGGTAAAACATGTCATTTAGTATGTGAAATACAATAAAACACACATAAACGTAGTTTAAAGTCATGATAATTGAACATCATATTTGCTAATATTACTTTTTTTTTTTGGCTGATTGTTTGCTCCCCAACAATGCACAGAATTTCATCACCATATCACCAACCTCAGCAGAGTTAGAGCCCCAAACCCTAAACCCTCATACTTTGAACACGGCACATTAAGCTCTGTGGTGGCAGATTATGTCATTTTCTTGGCCGCATCATATGACATAATCTTCTGGTGATGATCATGCAATCATATTAACAGTGACCAAAATGTGTATGTTGAACATGATTTTTTATTTCTTTTAATTTCAAGTCGTTGAATCTGCCAATCAAGCTTAATGTTGTGGAACAGCCTCACCCTGCCCATTATGTCGGGTGCTTGCCTGGTGCCTTACTGAACATAATGTGTTGTTTCCACATCTAGACTTGTGGTTATAGGGCCATCAACATTGAACAGCATGCAGACCTTGCAAGCACCTTCCACTCGCCTCTATATCAATCAGGTTGCGGGATCAATTGGCCATTAGAAAGGAAAGGATGGGGGTGGAGCTCAAAACATCCTGCACAAAGTTCATGAACACAATGAGTGAACCCTGGAGGTGCTGCCAATACAAAAGTCTCCGCACAACAGACCCTATGTAAAGAACTCAGCAGATTTGCATTGCTCCTGGAGAAGCATTCACTTTGTTACAATGTCTACACAAGTGAATTTTGTCTGGCAGCCCCTGCAAATTGTCAATGGGTGAAATGGACTGAGGGACACCCCAAAAAAAAACTAACTAACTTCTGGATTTGGTGAAACAAACATAGCTATTCACAGCCACCCATATGACGATAGTTGCACTGGATACTAGCACCCTCAAATAATCACAAACCCAGGTACAAGAGGTTTCAGAATTTTATGTCTGGCCAAAAGAAACAACCCATTTGTCCTTCAAATGCAAGAGATAACTATGTCTTTGTTGATGTAGAATTTGTCTACAAGTACTAGCAAAAATGGAGAGGAAGAAGATGATGATATTGATGATGATGAGACATGCTTACGTGAAGAAAAAGTATGGTCCTGTTTCAGCTGTTGGAATTGCTACTCACAAAGCATCAAACCATAACCCTTTGTCTTGAATGACAATGACTAGTTGCCATTACACTCTCCCCCCGCCACCACTAAGTTCATTAGCTCTTTCTTTCACTGAAGAAGGGAGACTAATGTTCCTTGTGATTCTCCTCATGTTCTCGCTCTCTCTCTCTCTCTCTCCACATAAACCCTAAAAACCTTCAACCATCAACCCATCAATTGATCAATGCCCAGCATTTCCCACAGTTGCCATCACTAACACTCAAATTCTCCAACATCACAGCTATTATGACAGAATGTGCACCCGCATAGAAACCAGTACTTATCAGAAATATATGGTTTTGAATCTGCTTACTTCCAAGTGCTTGATGATTGCCTGTTAAGGCACTCTCAAATACACTGCAAAAATCTCCCAAGGTTGTTACAATCATTTAACTTACAACAAAAAGGAGACAATACAACAACACCCCCAAGTCTGAGTTGAAGAAGTCAGATTATCCCATGCAACTCCACATCATTCTGTCAGAAAAGCAATCTGCAATTTGCTATATATTTCTTGAGGAGGGAATTGTAAGCTAAACGTTAGATTGTAATGGATTGAAGCAAACATGGAGGTTTTGATGTAAAAGAGAATTTGGGAACCATTGGTGCACAATCAAATTATGTGTAGGGTAAAGCCTTAGGGTGAGGGCATTCCTGAAATAAGGGCCTTGATGAGGCGGGAACCAAGGTAAGCCTGCATTTCAGGAATGCCCTTGTGCATGTTCCTTTAAGCCCGCATTTCACAAATGCCCTTGTGCATGGGTCCTTTACGTATATGCCCCTTTGTGCATGGGGCTTACCCTACACATGAAGCCCTCCGTTAAATTTGAATCATGAGATAGATTATACACTAATGGCAATATAAAACGAAATGTGACAAGCCTATTCAAGAGCAATGGATGTTATGGCATTCAATTTCCAGGGTTTTAAAGGCCCATATTTGGACCAATGTTGGGCAGTTATCAGAAAAGTATAGGAATGGACCCTGATGGTTATCAGAGCAGTTGTTAAGCTTCATAACCATGGTTCTCAAAAAAAATCCAGCAACCAGTTCTGATCTATATAACCACAGTTCCTCTTTTAAGTTGAAAATAATAATAAGAATAATAATAATCATAACTGTGGTTCTCAAAAAAAATTCAAATGAACCAGTTTTGATATAAATAAGCACAGTTTGTAAATTTTGAAAAATCAAGAAAATCAAATCAAATAACCACCTGTTCTTTACCCGTTCTCTCAAGAAAATTGTCAGTTTTTGAGGTCTTTGAGATAACCAAACTGATAGTTCTTTGATTCTAATTCTTTCCCCAAAAAAAAAAAGCCAGAAATGATTGAGCATTCTCTAATATTTCGGAAGCCAGAATCAACCACTCTTCATCACACAACACTAGCTTCCACTAGTGTTACACATGTCTATGATTTTAGACATAGTGTAAGTGTAAATGCCTAACCTTGGATGTGTAAGCGGAAAACTCTGTAAATCCATTTTAAGCCATGAAAAAACCATGTAAATCTAAGTGATTTTCACTTATAATCTACCAAGAAAATCTTTGTAAATTTGTGTTTTTTTGTTTTTCTTTGAAAAGATAAAAATTGGTGTAAAGAATTGTCGATATGAGTCCCATGCAAAACAATTCAATGTGTCATATGAAATAAATGTCCAAAGCACAACATCATCTCACTACTAAGGCAAAGCCTCCCAATCTTAGGAACACTCCCTGTACATAGCACTCAACTACATCAAGAAACTCAGCATGAAGAACATTTAAAAGTTTTTCTTTGCCCTTACTAAGACCCTCCATATCCCCTAGACCTTTCTTTGTTCCAATACCTACACAAGGGGCATCTGGCCAGTTCTTCATAAACAAAACAAGCAAATCCAAGTTCTTTGCACCGAGGCAACATTAGCAAAGACTGGCAAGGATCCTTGCAATAGAAAACGTTGTTTTTGTCTCTATATGGTTATTAAATATACCTAGTTGCTCTTGCAAGATAGACAATAGTTGAAAATTGTCCTTCATGCTTTGACCACCATACCAAACAAGATTTGGTTTTTTCCAAAGGCGCATCAAGAGTCTAAAAGCGTGGCAATTCATAATGAACTTGCATTTATACATAAAGCCCAAATAAAGTTAGAGTTCTATGTGTTGAAATAAGAAAGCAAATTAATTCACTAATTTTATAAAAATGTGAAGGAAATAAGAAAATTACTTGTTCAAGCTAGTTTCCATCTCCAATACCCCAACTCCAAAGGTGGCATTGGTGTTGCACATTGTTTCTTATTGAACATTTGAATTAACTAGCTATCCATGCAACTTCTAGTACAAATCTTGTAGAGTTGAAAGGAGGAAATTTGCATCATGTGCATTAGCACTATGACTTCTTAATGTTTATCCAACAAAGTCTCCTGCCAGGAACTTTATGTGTTTTATGGGTACAACTTCTTGCTTTGGGAATTTTACATATTACCAAACTAGAAAAGAAACTTTATAATTGATTGCAAAAAAATGTGCACAACATCGTTTTAAGGGTTTGTCTCTCAAAGTTCAAAAGGTTACCCTATGTCTCCACACTCAACCATGTAACAAAATTTCTATCACCTTGTGCATAACTTACATTATTCTAATCTTGATTTTCATTTGTGTCTTGCAATTTCTCTCACACATTTTTTATCAGTAGCATTCTCCATGCTTGAATTGTCATTTAGATTGCACAAATACCCTCCAAAATTGTGAGTATCCATGTTTTCAAAAAGTTATACTTGCAAAATTATTTGTAACCCACATTTTACATACTCAAATGATTTTACTAGCAAGGGGTAAACTTAAATATAGGAAGGCTCTAGAGCACAAATACAACCAAAAGACAATCATATTCCTAAGTGATCCTAACTACTTGAGCAACAAAAAACAATTCAACTAGTAACAAACACTGAACACATTAAACTCGTGTAACTAATCAGTCTTGTATGTAATTAATTAATGATGCATATTTTGTAACCATAATGGAACAAAAAGCTAGTTCATCATAAAAATAACAACACCTAACTTCAAACTTGTAATTTTCCAAGAATTTACAAGTGAGTAACAAGATGTTGAACTTCATTCACAGTTTAATTGAAACTTATGGTTTTGATTAGATGACTATCTTGTAAACATTTTTGTTGATACTTTGGGTAGCTTGTTTTCTAATTGTAAAAATATTTGAAAGTTTTTAGAACTAGACGAAGAATGAAATACAATGAACTTTACACCAAAATGAAATGACCACCACCTGATCCCATAATGTTGCAAGTAATTAAAACAATTTATTTTAAAATTGGGGCAAGTTGCTTTGGAAGTTTGGAAGTTGTGAAACATTTTCAACTAATGTGAATGATTCAAGGTTGCCATTTCTCTCGAACAACCTAGTGTTAGAATTCATCTTGCCTCAATTTTGTGGTCCTTTGTATCCAACTTAGTTATGCCACTCACACCATATATTCAACTCAAAATAAAGTAGACTTATTAATGAGTTGTTGGAATAGTCGATTCTAAAAATGGTGCTATCAACAATCCTAACTACCATGAAAGACCACATATATCATGTTCATATCAAAAAATGACACAAGTAGAATTGAGTAATGTTAAAAGAAAAATTGCATATCATATCACCAATGTACTTTTAAATAATAAAAAATTTAATTCATTTTATATTATCTTTTGCATGCATTCATATATGAAAAGGAAAATTAATGGGACATATGCTCACATCAACTGATGTATTAGAAAATGTACATTTAGATAAAATATTAAAATCAGACATAGGATACAAATAATTAGGGCAAATCAAAATATTTCTAGATTATTTAGATCAACTCCATAAAAATGTTTTCGCAATGATTAGGCAACTTGGACCTTTAATATTTTTTGTTACATTCACTATAGGTATCAATAATTGGTTGGTTCTTATAGAAATGTCTAAATTATTATATAATAAACACTACAATAAAACTAATGAAATAAATAATAACATACCAAACATCAAAAAACTTATCAAGAATGATCCTGTAACTTGTGCACGTTATTATGAACATATAATGAATGCATTTTGAAAGTTGTTTCAAAACACAAACATCATATGTGGTAAAGTAAAAGATTACTTTTATGTAATTGAATTTCAAGCTACTAGTTTACCCCATGACCATGGTTTATTGTGGATAAAAAATGCCCCAGGTTTTGGTACCTTTTCAAATGAAGCTATTGAAATTTTTGTAGATAAATATGTAACAATTAATCAAAATAGATATTTGAAACATTCAAATCTATCAACATAAATGAACTTGTAGGAAGAAACATGAATTTTTTGTTGATTTTATTATTCAAAACCACCAATGAAATCCATAAAAATAGTATTACCTCTTGAAGAAGGAGATTGTACTTTAGATCTCCGTGAAACAACCACCCCAATATTTAAACACCTTGTTAATATGGGATTAGGTGAAAGACATTTGTTTTGATAAAAATTTAATTAACATGTGTTTAAATGAGGATACATACATTTTAGCATTAAGATGCACATTACAAAAACCCATGCATTGTTTTTAAAATGTTGTCCAAATGATATATGAACAAATGTAATTGGAATACATATTGGACCATTATGGCAAGTAAACATAGACGTGTAATTCATTTTAAATTCGTATGCTACTGCATCTTGTTGTATGTTCTATCTAACACAAAAAAAAAAATGTTAATCAAGAAATGTAGTCAATATTAAACAAATGTAAACACGAATGAATAAAAGCATATGAATGTATTAAAAAATTACGTAATGCATCTTTGAATGCACAACAAATGCTTATCCAACAAACAATACATATAATATTGTCTATACCATTTTACCATTCAACAAAATCATTTCAATTTATAAATACATGTGATGAATATGAAAGAACATTCATACTACTTCCAAAGAACATGTTACATAAATTATTAGCAACTTCTACAAATGTACATTGTAAGTCATTAATTGATAAATATAGAGAAAAACCCTACTTATCTACATTTTATATCTTTAAAAAAAATTATATCTAAATATGATACAAAATCATTTTTAAAAAAATCACAAAATCATTCGTTGGGTTTCATTTAATTTACATAAAGATCGTGATAATCATTTTAGAGAATTGTTATTATTATTTAAAATTTTAATAAAACATAATCAAAATTTTAAAATGATCAAATCTCAAGGAAAAATACCTACATAATTGAAAAAGATAATATTGAAAAAAAAATTGTATATAAATATAACATTGTTAATAAATATAATGATGAATGATATAATCTACAATCAGAGATTAAACATTACACAAACATCCACCATACAAATGAATGGCGAAACCTTATATTTGATGACACAATAATTGTAAACAATCCACGAAAAGATCAAATATTATCTAATATTGAACAAATCAAACCTTATGATTTATCATATGAACATAACAAACATATAAAGTTTGAAAAAAAAAATCATCAATACACGATATGCTTCAATAGTTAGATGAAAGAATACCATATGAACAATCTGCATCACAAATGAAATAACTAAATGATGAACAACACCTTATTGTTGATAATATTTCATATAAAAAAACTAAAAATCCAACGCAACCATTATACATTTTTTTAACATGAAGTGCAAGAATTGGGAAATAGGAAAAACATCATTCAACATTAATAGAACAACAATACATTTTCCATTGACAATCCCATTAAATAGAAGCATACACAAACTAAAATAATTTCCTAATGAAAAAAAAGATAGTTTAATCAAAAATCATGATCAACTTTGTTTATTGATAAGAAAAGAAATATATTTAGTTGGAAATTGAATGTTAACTCTTATTGATAAAAAACTACATGTTATAAAACAAGTTCATAATCAATTCATGGGCAGTCTCGACTTAATTATGACATGTGATTTTTATCACACACCTTTAGTTAGAGATTCTTGAATTTTCAAACGAAAATTAAATGGGTTTAATATTCTTGGCATAAATTGTTGGCATTGGCATGTAAAATGTTATGAATTACATCAAGTTATGCGACAAAATGATATTGATTTCATTCATGTTCTCAATTCATTTCAAACTAGAACACAAACTATTAAAGACATATCATATATAAATAATATTTGTCTAAAACCAACATGATTATACAATGTTTTACCATATTTATTTTACACAAACATAAAAACAAGTGCACACAATAAAAAATATTTGATATAACATCTGGTCAAACATTTAAATTTTTAGCGCAAAACATTTTGCCTAATACATGCCCAACCCATTTCAGGTTATCTCAATTACCAAATGAAACATGTGGATTACATACTAAATTATTATTGAAGAAAAACATATTAATCAAATTATGTGCAGGTAATTGTTCAACACTGGATGGGCTTGTCAATGGTGTAAATGGAATGTTTCAAGATTATACAAAAGTTTTCAACAAACAATTAATATGGATCAATTTTGAAAACCCTTGTATTGGTTTAAACACAAAGATTCAATATACACATATGTATGATACAAATTCAAAATCTTCAAAAAAGCCAGACACCAATAAAATGAAAAATAACAAAAATACAAATTGCTAGTAATCCTTCATAGATAATCATAAGAATACAATTCCCAATGCAACTAGTTACAACACGCACTATACATTGTGCACAAGGTTTAACTCTTGATCATCTAGCATTTGACTCATCGAGTGTCACAAAACATGGTTTAATATACATAACTTTATCTAGGATAAAATGTAAAGATAATTTATATTTATTATCCCCATTATTCAAAAACAATTTCCATGTATATCCAATTGTGCAAGAAGAAATGACATGTTTTAGGAAAGATGCAAAATATGAATTATCGTTCGTTTTGCTTCAAAACTTTCAAAGGAAAACCATAATTATACAATCTTTAAACATTGGTTCATTAAAATTACATTTTTGAACCTTTTAATAGATTGAAACATAATGGCATCTCATATACTTTGTTTAAATGAAAAAAAAATTAAAAATATACATATTGATCCAAAAAATAATATTGTAATATTAAAAAATTAAAAAAATATTTCTTGTTATGATCAACACGAGATTATGATTCTTTACAACAAAACAATGATTTCATCAAAATTGGCAACTATCACACATTTTGGAACTGAACTCATCTTTGCAACATTTAACGAGAACATTCATCAAGCAATACACATAATTACAATTTATAAACCACCAACATTGTCAATACATCATTTTATTAATTTTTTACAAACCAACTTGTAGAAAATTCCAAAAAATTGTCCAACAATAATAATTGGAGATTTTAATATTAACATGTTAACAAAAATGTCTGAATCATTAGCATTACAAAATTTAATGAGTCAATACAATTTAAAACTATTTTTTTTAAGAACCTACTACATTATATCAAGCACATATAAACCATATTTGGACTAATGCATTCACACAACAATCACATTTTGACACAACACAAGCATATTGGACAAACCACAAAAGCTAAATTATCATACTTTATTCCCAAATTTATTCCTCCATAAATTAATTCAATTCTTCTAAATTATATACATATATAGATAACACACACACTCCCTCTTAAATCCCTACATCTTACAATTAACCCTACTACCTACCCTACCGAATACGTGTGTAGCTAGGTACCACAAACACCATCCTCAAAATAAAATAAAAACTAATAAAAACTAAGTTCATTGCCATGAGTTCCTCTTATTATTTTTCTTTTTCCAAACCCTAGGCAGGCAGGGCCCATGTGTGCCATGGTGCCTTGTTGGAATAGCTTTAAGTTTATGTAATCAAATCCACCATCAGATTTTGGTTGTTGGTTAGGGGTTCAACTTTCTTCAAGGTTGTAACTCACCTTGCAACCAAAAGCAACATGAACAACTCATGGTAGATTGAGCCTCTTGGAGCATATGATCTTTCCAAAGTACATTAGCCTTCTCTACCTAGGTACCGCTTCATGGATCCTCCTAGGTATCTCCAGTCACAAAGGGTACCAAAATTTGGAGGCACAATTTGGTCAGAAAGAAGCTTAGTGATGGCCAATGTGAACTATCAGCTGAAGCAAATGAGTGAAAATGGCGATTGTCCGAAAGTGATGGTGAACATCCATAGGAAGATGTAGAAAGAGTGGTGATCACCACTAAGAAGATTTATCCATATTTGGCTATAAACCATTTACTTACCCTTTTAAGATTTTTGGCTATGCACTGCAAACCAAATATAAAAATTTGGTGCTTTTAACTAATTTTTCCTCATTTTGATGAATAAAAATCTCCAAAATCAATTCATTTTCAAATTTTCAAATTTTCTTTTTTGGCAAAATTTGGTCAATAATATAAAGTTTAATATTACAACCCTATCCCAAACATTTTCGGCAATATACCCATTCGCTCTTTTTAAGGCTGTTGAAGAGGGCACCACCTTGAGGTACCTAATATTAGCTCCATATTCCAATTAGATAGAAATCTTCGACAAACACTACTTAGGGGAGTTGTGAGTATAATACTTACTTAGTACTTAGAACTCACCTATTTATCGTTTTGCCGTAGAGTGTTTGTGTGTGTAAGTGTTGCTAAAATGAAAGAACTTGGTTTATTTAGGTTTAACTTAATTACCATTGGGAGAAACATAGGGCGCCTTACCACTAAACACTATACTCATTAGCCTTTCACTCCTTATGGGTGTTCAGATGGCTTTATTGGCCCCCACTTTGTTGGCCTTGCCTACCAAGGCAAGGATATATTGTGTTTAGATTCATTATAGAGTATAGTAGCTTAAGGGATTTTGGCCCCTAGGTAATAATAATAGGTCTAATTTTAATTTTTTTAATATGAGGATTTTTGAAAGATGATATTTTGGCTTGTGTTGAAACTTGAGATTAGTTATAGAGTTATAATAATATCTTGAAGGATTTTGGTTTCTTTCAGATTTTTGCATGGTGAAATATTTGAATTTCCATAATTCTTCTTTTTTGCCTTCAGACACCTTTTGAATGTAAATGGCAAGGCCACAATGTGACACACCCCTTGTTAATGATAAAAAATTGATTATGTAACTAATTGGCATCGTTGGCAATTTCATACGACTTGTTTTGCATATGTTAACTTGGGTGGACATGGAAAGTGGTTTAGGATTGCCATCCCTATTGTGTTTTTTTTTAAACAAACCATACGGAAGGTCTTTAGCTCAAGCCTCTAGGTAATGGGATATTTGGTTTAATCCCAATTGTGGGAAACCTATGGGGGATTTTCCAATATTGGTTTCCCAATAGGCCTTTTGGTTGTGCTACATGCCCACACATGTTTTCCCCCAAGAACTTATTAAAGTAGCATCCTTAAATAATGGTTCTTGTGTTTTAAAAAAAAAAGCACATGCTTTACACTACATCTTTGGTAGCAACACATGTATCACTTCTTGGAACCATGCACATGACTCTTCTTGTACATAGGCTTCCTTTATGCACCTCATGTTGGCTTGTTGCATACATTGTTCCTTCCTTCCTTGCTTCCTTGTTTTAATCTTATTGTATTTGTACATTGTTCATGCCTATTTTGTGATAAGCATGGTTATGGATAGCCTCTTGGTCCAACCCAGGTAATATAAGGTCACACAAGTTGCCAATGGTGTTAGGTGAGAGCACAAGAAAAAGATTTGGTTTTTTCCCCCATTTGTCAGCAATGTACCTACTTACACTATATGATAGTACATAAAATTACTATATGGTAGGCACTAATTAATTATTTTTTGGAATTGCCAAAATTTCTGAAAAATATGTGCTTGCCATGCCAAAAATTTGAATTAAAGTTCTCAAGCCCAATAGCTTCATCATTTAGTATAATGTCAAGTTGCCAAAAAAATTCATTTTTCTATTGCCTAACATAACTTACCAAAAAAAAATTATTATTAAGCACCTTGCCTTGGTGCTATAGTATCGTAGGGATAATTTGAAGTTCCTAAGGATTTTGAAATAAGCCAAACACAACAACAATTATAACATCTTGAGCCAACAAGGGTAATGCTTGAGGAGTGGGGGTGTTATCCACTATAAAACTTATCTAAAATTTTAGTTTTAATTTCTTCCCTTGATACAGAAAAAAGGGGAAAAAAAGGGCATACATTTCAAAAAGAGAATGCCTATAAGAGCATTTCATTGCACGAGACAAAAGATTGTGTATCATAGTATATATTGCAACTCATATTAATTAGTTGTGGTAACCCCCAAAGTCCTAATTTTTGTTTTTATTGTTTACAATGGGCATCTTTGATTGGCCCATGACAAAAAAATTATCAAGCTTTGTATAGTTCCAAAATGATACGACTTTTTTAGAATTTACATAATTGGCTGGTTAAGATTCTTACTAAAAAAAGATTTTAAATCATTGATCGATTTTGATTCCTTAAAAACTAAAGATGTGTAAGAATTGGCTAGTTCCATGGGTTTAGAAGATTGGAAGGGCAATGTTTTTGGCTGAATTTTTTTAAAAATCCTATTGATTAAACGAAATTGTTCTTAGTCAAAGCCCCTAACCTAGCTACATCTATTTGGTTTTTAAATTCATGGGGCAATTCTTTATCTCGGGCATTGGAGAAACATGGCCAATTATAGTCTTGGGTTTTAAGCAAAATATTTAATCAGTTGCATTGTTTTAGTTATTATCTAGGCCAAATGTGATTATTTCAATTGTGAGGTTTTTCCTCTAATATGATTTTATAAATATGCAATTACATTATTGAGGCTTTTGAAATTAGCCACGTTTTTGAAAGATTGAAGATAAAAAGAACAACACAACGTTTTCAGTTCTCATTGTCAAACAATGCACTCAAACAACATATTGCTCTAAAATCCACCATGGACAACAAATAACAAGAATAACACAAATACAACCAAGGCACTTACATTAAGAATCCAAAATCCAAAATACAATACAATCATGAAAAAAACTTCAATGATCCATATCAAAATAAAGATATGAACAAGATTTTTAAAATGAGATGTATGCTCATGTTGATGGAATGAAAAACAAAAAAACATTAAAAAGGAAAATAAAAAGTCCGAAAGGTTCAAAAAAATTTCATGTTCAAGATCATTTTCAATTTCTAGATCAAACTCTTCCATCAATGTTAATTTTTCTTCACATGCATTTACAAGGTCAAAAGGATGAAAATCACAAATCATTCCTAGGAAAAAAAACATTCATGAATGTCCAAAAAAATCATTGCAATAGACATGAAAATGATAAACATCAAAATAGATGTAAAACTTAGATTAGGGCTTGATAGCAATTGTTTTGTATCATTAATAAAACCTTTCTGTTCAATCAACCTTGTTGATAAAATTTCCACAAAAATTGAACCTTATATGTATTGCATTTTAAAAATTACAATTCAATGTTCAATTTAGCGAAGGAATATATTATAAATTAACTTTAATTTTTAAAAAATCAGCTATAGAAAAAATTCACAAGCAATTTCTAGTTGTTGGAAATCCAACAAAGATATGTAAAATGTAAAATGCCAAAGCATGAATCATAAAAGATTATAGATTTGAAATGTACCTCATTTTCATTGGGGTGTGTAATTTATGAGGGTTCAATCTAAAATTTACACACACCTCCACTACTAGAATTCTTGGTTTTTCAAACAGTTCAAGTTGAATAAATGATATTTTTTGACTAGTGAACATGTACATTTTGACTAAAAGCTAAAGGCTTGAATGACATGTGTATCTTTTGACTAGTTAACTTGGTTTAAATGACCTATTTGACTATTTGTTATCTTGGACATCTAGTTAAATTGGACAAAAATTTGACTACCTTGGTCAAAGTGGCCAATGATGTTTAGTCAAGTTGAACATTTAATCAAGTTGAACATAAACAACTAACACTTTTGGTCAAAATGGCCAATGAGGTTTAGTCAAGTAAAACATTTAATCAAGATGGCCAATGTTATTATAGTCAAATGGGGCATCCTACCTACCTATCTACCATATTCTACAACCTTCATACCTACCTACCTATCAACATACTAACCTACCTACCAACCTACTTACCTACCTACAACTTATTTACTTACCTACCTATCTACTTACCTATTTACGTACTTATTACAACTTGTACCTACCTGCCAACCTACTTGCCTACTTATTACGACCTACTTACTTACCTACTTTTGAATTTACCTACCTACCACAATTTACTAACCTTTGTACTTAATTACCTACCTATTACAACCTACTTACCTACCTACTTACTTATCTACCTTTGTATTTACCTACCTACTACAACCTATTCACTTACCCACCAACCCATCCACCCACCTACCCACCCACATACTTACATACCTACTTTAACCTATTCACCTACCCACCCACCCACCCACCCATTTACCTATTTACCTACCTACCATAACCTACTCACCTACCCACCCACCCACCTACTTACTATCTTATTGACCCACCTAGCCACCACCTATAAATTATTACCTACCTATTTACCTAGCTACCCACTCGCTTACTTCCCTACCTACTTATTTACCTATTGACCACCCGCCTATCAACTTACCCACGCACCCACGGTACTTATTAATTACCTACCTACTTACTTACCTAGCTACCCACCCATGCACCTACCTCTTACAACATATCTACCTACGTACTTCATAATCTCGTGATGATGCGTCGAAATAAACATGTGAAATAAAAAACTTGACGAATATTGAATGCCTTTTGATGGTGGGGTTCATTGGTTGAAGATTTGATTTATCATTGGGGAGGTCAAAAGTTCAATTCCTAAAACTTGTAATCTATGTATATGTTTAGGAGGTTAAGGTAGATAACTAAGCTAAATTAAGTAAGTTAAATAGGTTATATTAGATTAGGTTAAGGTAGGTAGGCTAGGCTAGGCTAGGCTACCACCTACCTACTTACATTTTTACGACCTACTTACCTGTCTATAAATTATTTTTTATAATAATATTAAAATAAATTATTTAAATCATCTAGCCAGTCAAACTCCTTATTTTGCAAGTTAAAAAGACTATCCCAATCACACTAGATATGTTTGACGTGTCTAAAATGAGTCCTTTTGGCGCCACCCACCCCCTCTCACAATCTAGTCTTTCTGACCAAAATTCCCAATTTGAAAAACTAGTAATGCTCCTATGTTTGTTTCCCCTTGCTAGATTTTTTCAATCATGTGATACATTTTTGGACATCTAATTGAAAATATTTTATTAATGCATAACATAACCCACAAGCCACCCTATCATTAAAATGGCATATTGACATATCTTTGAGTGTGCATGCTTGAAACAATAGCCATCAAATGTATTAACCAAGTTGAAACCATCACATGACACAATCAAGTTAAGAGTCATTGCACAAGTGTGTATTGAACCTTTTGTTATTGACATGAACCATAATATATTTGTTTAATTGAAAATTTGTCAAAGGTTTGATTTTTCACATGCATGGTAACACCAATTGTATAATTGGTTTCAAACAACCCAATAGTGGTGTGTTTTGCCTCCCAATTGTTGAAGAGAAAATCGATAGCCATTGCACAAAAACATCATGGGTGCCTTTTGACATCCAAACACATGAAAAACAACGAAACAATAATAAATAAAAACACAATATGTTACAAGCTTTTTTGTTTTCTCACATTCATTTCATGCCTCTAATGCACCTACCATCACCATAATTAAGTAAAGCTTTGAATAAATGAGTAAAATCGTAGAGAAGAGTGATGACTCTTATCATTTTGAGGTTGCATTCAAGGAAATAGAGAAAATTTATGCCATTAAATGTTGAAATGTTCAATGATCCCACTTTCTCCATCATAGGAAACATGAAACCCAAAACTTAAAACTCAAAAACCTTAGAAAAAACTCAAAACCGGATCAGGTGTCTTTGAAAAAACTTTTTAAAAAAACTAGAAGACTTTCATGTTTTGCAAAAATCAGGTTTCTTTAAAAAAAAACCTCTGAAAAAATGCAAGCAATTTTCATATTTTAAAACGTTGAGTTTCTTTTAAAGAATCCTGGAACAAATGCAAGAAATTTTCATATTTTGCAAGGTCAAGTTTCTTTGAAAGAAACCTATGAAAAACTTAGGACAATTTTCAAGCTTGTTGCACGTCAGGTTTTGTACAAAGAACCTCATGCATTCAGGCGTCGGAATGGAGTTGAGGTGAGATTTTAGAAAAGGATTGCATAAGTTTCCAAATGCCGGAATGTCACAACTATGGTATTGACAAGACTATTGGCGCATTCACACTTGATGTTAAGTCAGTGTTAAATGAAAATCTAGGTGGCATCCTAGGTGACACCCAATGTTAAATGGGCCATAGTTCAATGTTAAAGTGAATGTTAGCTTAACATAAAAAAATTCATGGCAACTAGGTTTACATCCTAAATGGCTAGCATGGTGTTAGGGGGACTCAATCCTAAAGTCCCTAACACCAAGTGTGAATGCACCTTTAAATCCACTTACAACTCAAAGGAACAACAAGAACACCCTTTTCAAACACCTTTGCCTTGCAGATATGGCACCTCTTTGAGGTGTCAAGTTGAGAGGTGTGAGGGGTGTTTGAGGAGAGGGAGAAGGGAGTGGTGGGCACATTGTTTGCAAGGTACCTTACGAGTAGAGAGTAAGGTCCTCTGAGTGGTTGAATTGTGTGCCTTGTCCTTGAAGGTGCAAGTCTTCAAAACACCTTGCTCTTTGGTGGAAGCAAAATGCTCACCATAGCAAGCATTTCACTTTGCAAAAACACCTTGCCCTTTGGTGGAGGAAGAGGAAAAGTTCCACTTGGTAATGTGCCCTTTGAATTCACTAGATATTCTTGAGGATGGTTTATGGTATAAACTTGGGCTTTCATATTGCTATGCATTACTAGTGAGAGAATAAACCGATATTTAAAATTTGGAAATTAAGTTCCATTTGAATGAAAATATTAAATGACATTGGCATGCAACTTGAATTGAATTCAAATTCAATTGATTTTTTTCAAATTCAATTGCATTGAATTAAAATACATTGAATTGGATTCCAACTCAACTAAATGCAATTTTAATTCCATTGGCTTCATATTGAATTGAATTGAATTGAATTCAAATTCAAATTCAAATTCAATTGAAAAGAAAAGAAATGTCAATTGATTTTTTTTATTAAAAATTCATTGTTTTCGTCATTTGTGACTATGGTTGAAAAAAAAATTGATAAAAAAGTCATATATTCAAAAAGACACCTCTCCATTCCATTGAGAATAGATTCTAAACTAAAATCTATTTTGAAAAATAAGACGAAATAATAACATAAGGATTTTATAATCATCCCCCTAAACCACGTGTAACCATTGTCACTAGAAAATTGTACTTTAGGTTGGGTAAGGTCCCACAATGGTTTATAAGCTGACTAGTGACACACAAATTTCATCCATTTCTTTAGATTAGGTCAGGCCCTTGGATGTGGTATTCCGAAAAATGGGGGACTCTACCTACAACTTAGTTAGCCCCCAATTTTGTTGGGTTTTAGGGCCTTTGGGGGGGCTGGGGGGGGGGGGGGGGGGGGGGGGGGGGGGGTGTTGGGTCGCACAGTGGGAATCAAAAACACACGGATGGGCCCTCC
>Ga0116231_10007324_pt1 | contig 20320 bp, 12 predicted proteins | sample S1TSphgellanicum_2_FD_89695 | JGI IMG/M metagenome (GOLD analysis project Ga0116231, IMG submission 89695) | Host-associated microbial communities from peat moss isolated from Minnesota, USA - S1T2_Fd - Sphagnum magellanicum MG | ecosystem: Host-associated > Plants > Peat moss > Unclassified...
AAAAAAAAGGGAAAAATAAAAAATTTAAAAAATTAAGGGAAAAAAAAGAAAAAGTTGAAAAAGAGGGAATTTTGAAAAAAAAAAAAAAAAAAAAAAAAAACCACCGATACACAATTTGTTAGATTGCTGCTAGGTTATGTAAACAAGCTGCTGGGGTGATATTAATCGAAGATGATTATTATATATAAATCCAGTTCGATTGTTGCTGCAATTTGCCCTGCAATATCATCAAGCTGCTGCAATTTTTGTTGTTGTTTGTTTGTTTGTTTGTTGGTTGCTGTCAATAGTACTTGAGAGATTGGCATCTGCTGCAATGGTCCCTTGTTGCAGTAAGGTGTGTGACTCAAGTGGGTGGGTTGTGTTTGTTTGACATCCTCAAGTGGTGTAGATCCAAAAAACACAGGAGAAAGTTGATGTGATCACTAATCCTTCACATTTCTCTTCTGTTGTAGGCTTAATTGCTGGCTGTAAACCTCCCATGGTTGAAGTCATGAGAACATATCTGTATGGTCCTTCAAGTGCTCTGCAAAAGAAAAAAAGATGACAGACCCATCATCATCATCATCATGATGCACACACAATGGAAGCAGCTGAAAACTCTTCCGTCTCTTGAGCTAATTACTGCAGAAAGCTGACAGGAATACAACACCTTGATGTAGGTTTTGGAAAAAGCCTTCGAAGATTTAGAAACCAAAAAAGACTGGACAAAGATCATGACCAAAGATGATGATGGCCGAGTCCTCCTGAGGTACGTGAAGAAAGGGAGCTTACGGGCCACTGCTGCTGGTGATTTGTACCAATTGCCAACCTAAGCCATAGTCGGACATGAGCACGGGAGCAGTGTATCCACGACCAGTGACGGAGAACCCATTGGGATTGAAGACAAGCCAGTTGAGTCGGCCGCCATATCTGTCGGGTTTGGGCAAAACGGAGAATCTTCCAACCACAGGACCGCCAGGCACAGCGGAAAGTTGTGCAGACACACTCTTGGTTGTCCAAGAAGTCCCAGTCCATGAATACCGGACAGCTCCTTGTGCGTAGAAGCTTTCTACTGCCTGTGAGCTTCCGAGCTTGGCACTGATGGGAGTCGGTAACGTCGGCGGGGAAGTGTCTTGGGTATAGAATGCAAAATCGGCTGTGAATGGTACCTCCACGACTTCGTCTTGTTTGCATAAAGACTGAGGTGGTGCAGCTCCCCCCTTTGCGCCCAGCATTGCAATGTATGAAATCCGCGTCGTTGCTCCCATGTTTCCATGTTGGGTTGCAACACACAAGAGAGAAGTTGAGGTCTGCGTAGTCACAGTGTCGATCACCTTTCCTGCAACCGAAGGAAAGGGGGAAAAAACAACCCAACAACTCAGATAAGACTTCTTCTTCTTCTTCACCACATGCTACCAAAGTTCTCAAGATTCTTGGCGAGTGCTGGTGTAGCTGGTGCGCGACTGCTGCAGCAACTGAATGAATGTAAGAAGAGCTCTTCAACGGAACAGCACCTGCAGCTGTTGAGCTGAACAAGAGGGTCGCGAATGTCACTCACCCACAACTGTGCTGTACTGGTAGCCTGATTCCGCATCATCACCACTATCGTTCACAATTTCCCACCATCCCGAGATCGTTTTGGTGACAGGATGTACTATCTCTCTGTACACACCGACGTTCGCATATGTCCGCGCATCCAGCAGCTTACTTTCTCCGCCCTGGTATACCCACTTCCCTTCCAAGCACTTGTACACCCTCTGTCCATTCTGCGCCGTGCATGTCATCGACAACCTGCAGCAGCACCAGCAAGCCAAGAAAGAAGAATGATCATGGAAGCAAGTAAGTCCCACTCAAAACAGCAGCACCAGCAGGTCTAGATGTAGAAACTCTTACAAAATCCTCGCAATTTGCTCTCAAAACAACAACCTCCAGAACAACTGAATAAAAAATCTTACAAAGGGAGAAAAAAAAACTTCCGGGGTAATATGTTAGAGGGGAAGCGATTAGCAGCTTCCGGGGTATGACGTTAGAGGGAAGCAATTAGCAGCTGGCCGCGGGGAACTGAAATTTGGCAGTACGAATATTGCAGGAAGAAAAGAACTTACGTGTTTCCGGGAGGCGGAGTCTGGAGAGTAGCAGAAGCAGCAACAGCAACAGTAGTTCCGAAGGAAGTAGTTACTATACATTGCAAGAGCAGCAAAGCTATGAAGCTGCTGCTGATGAGCGACCACATTGTTGAAAGAAAGAAGAAAGAAGCTGTGTGCAAGAGGATTGATTACAAGGAGGAGCTGGGGGGAAAACAAAGACTCGATGGGACACTAGTGGTGATAAGTTGGAGTGGATGATGGGGAGGGGGGGGGAGCTGGTGAGCTAGAGGAGCAGCAACAGCGCAATGAGAGCTCTAAATCTGCGGAGTTGGAGGGCATTACTCGACGCCAATATTTGTTGTTGTTGTTCTTCGTCTTCGTCGTCGCTTGGGATTATTTTGGGGTGGTTTTGGGAATTTGCGTATACGAGCTATTCTTGAGGCGTCTGGAGCCCAGCGGACTACGCCAGTTTTTACCTCCCGGCCCGCTCCGCACGCGAGCACGTCGTGGCGACGACATTTTCGGGCTCCTTCGCACACGTTCGGTGGCGACGATCCCGGAGCTTCGTCGATTCTCATCGCCTTTTGCTTTTTTCGTTACACCAAAGAAAGACGAACGGACGGACGGACGGACGGACGAATTCATTCAAAACGACGAACAGCGAGCGACGGACGGACGGACGAATTCATTCAAAACGACGAACGACGACCGACGAACGGACGGATGGCTTCATTTGCGGAGTTTCGACCGTTTGGTCATTTGTTCGCTGACTGATTGATCGTCGTCGGTCATCGGTCGTCGTCGTCGACACTCAATCAGTAGTCGGCCGTCGTCGTCGTCGTCGTAGTACTGCGGCCTTAACTGCGATGTCGGTCATCATTCATCCAAGTCGTTACCTTAATCGGTCCTGAGACTGTAGATATATATAACCTCGAATTCAACGTCCCAATTTCGCCGTGAAATTATTTATTATTAGTATTATTACACAACTCCCCAGAATTTATTATTAAAAAAAAAAAAAAACCCCATTCATTTCTTTTATAACTTAAAACTAGTGTGGCATGCGCTGTTCGCCCAAGTGTGAACTGGGTTAGTCAAGTAATTTCTCTTTCCAAAAAAGGGTTTTTGTAATATATATATATATATATATATATGAAAAGAATTATTCAAAACAAATTTAATATCTCGCACACCTTAGGTCTAAAAATTTACCAAATCAACTCCCTAAACTCCTACTCATTGAGGCTCTCCACCAATACCAACAATGTACACCAACTTCCCTATATTTATTTTATTTTATTTTTTAAATTAATTAATTTTATTAAAAATTTTAATGACAAATTTGTTCAATATTCAATAACTACTTCTTGTAAAGAGAGAGAGGCCATGGGATGAGATTAAACAAGACAAATGTAAAATTAATGGCTCATATAAACTTCTATGACTTTATAAACTTGCCTCCTACATAATAATTAGTTGGAACTTTATGAAGCACAAGAGCCCTCTTTGAAATGTTATTGGGCAAGTTCTATTTTCAAATTTATGAAATAAGCTCATTGGTCATACTCCCCAAACAAATATAGTTTTCATGGCAAGGCATTTGAATTCATTGTAGATTTTCATAAAAGTCCTTGTTATAGTTGGCAATCTAGGTGGTACTTACTTCTTATTTTTTATTTTTAAGAAATGGCAAAGAAAACCTCAAAACCAACATTCTTTCGTGTTATATTGTTTTGAGAAAAACAATTGCCAAAATGTGAGAATTTACCATGAAAAAATAATAATATTCAAGTGTGATTGATGGTACCACATTTTTAATTTATTTATTTTGGTCCTTGTTCAATTTTCAAAAGGTTTGCTAGATATTTTCCATATGTATTTGGTTTAGTGTACTAAAAATATTCAAACATTAATGATAATTGTTTTATGCAAAACATGATGGACGTAAAGGTTTCACAAGTTGTTGTCAAAATCACCCTTCTATATAATTACAAATGTTATATCAAGCTATTAAGTCATATTAATATTAGTAACATTGTGATTTCCATTTTTCATAACCACCATAGAACGAATAATTCATCAATAAGTTTCTATAAAAATCTTATTCATCTAAGGTGTTGTAATAGTGCCATGACATCCTAAAATAGTATTTTGTCCATAATATGGCAAATTTTGAAATGACATGTACTTTGAACCTTCAAAAGGTTTAAGTTCTTTATCTCTATTAATCAAAGAAGTATTGAGAATTATAGTTCACATAACTCCAACCTACAAGGGAATGGAGATCAAAATTTTCAAATCATTCAAATAATACTCTCCAAATTATGTGATTATTGAATTTTAAAATAAAATTAAACATATGCATGTGATTAAAAAAATTGAAATAGTTATATCCTACCCGAAAATTGAAGATTTTAAGAAAATTATTTCAAAATCCGTGAACAACTAGACTTAAGAAGAAACAATATCTTTATAAAGACACTATCACATCTAAAGCACTAAACATTGAAATAATGACAAAAATTCCACTAATGTTTTACCTTTTTACTCATGCAAACTTTCTCACATAGAGCATACAAGTTTGAGCTATTATATGCTCCTCGAGATTTGATATGGTTTAGAAATATCACTTTGGCCAAAAAAAAAAAATGGTTTGCACATAGCCCAATATTCTTACCTTCCAATAATCTTGGATTAACATTCTCATTAGCCGTCCACTAAAAGGGTTAATGCTTAACAAGCACATTATAATTTGCATCAATAACATGGCACAACAAATCAAGAGTTAATATTTATTCATGGTTTTGGCTCATAACCTATACAGCACAGAAGTTAGGCCTTTTGGTGTCAAATATGAAAGTGCGAGCAATATGATTCACCATTTTGAATGTTAGTTCATGTGTGTTTCGTTAATGAATTAATGTCTACAGCCTTCAAAACAATTTTTTTAATAAAATGGTAGTTGTAAAGTTGTTATCAATAGTCAATGTTTTTCACATATTGGTGACATGCTAGTATAACAACTTAACATGATTTATGGATTTTTTCACATAATTTACACACACAATTAACACACCCCTTAGTTTGTAAAACGATATTAATGATAACACCGAAGGCGTGTTACAAGTAACTTTTCATGACCAATTCTAAATAACAATAGCTCCAAGAAGACTAGGACAAATTAGTGCACTTTCAAGGATACTATTGAAACATCTCAAATATACAAAATCTTTAGTGCAATTTGAACCCAAATCAAATTCAGATAATTTATTTTGTAATTGCCCATGGGTCCAATTACATTGAAGTTGCAAAATTGCTTAGACTCCCAAAGGCCAATACTAAAATTGTGCATTTTGTTGTCTTTTAACTCTAAAATATAATATGTCCTTGTAACATGTTTTCTTATTGCTCACATCAAAAATTGTCCAACACCATGATACATTCCTCATTTGGATTTCGATTGTCCCTCTAAATCACATTCCAAATCACATCATAACATGATGAACCCATTTGGGCAATTTTGTTTTGATTTTTCAAATGAATCTAGAAATCATGAAACAACCTTGATTTTTGAATGCAAGGGCATTTCAAAATAATTTTGTTCAGTTTTATTCTTTTCTTTGTTTCCACTAAAGATTATTCAATTACAAGGATATGAGATTTGATCCCTCATGTCTCATTATGAACATTTTAATTCCCAAAATGAGAATTTATGTTGGTAGTCTTGGGCATGCCTTTCTTGACTTTTAAACATTCTCACTTTGGTTGGGTGAATGTTGCATTCTCCTTTGCCCTTCTAATCTCTTGGATTTGCATTAGACCCAATTCCATACCAAACCTTTGGTTTGCCTTTCATCCAAGCAAAACACTTCCTTTTCATTTCCAAAAGTTAATCATGAACCCAAGTTAAGGTCACAAAAACAACCTTGACAAATGGTTAATTTCAATTCCATGACTAATGATGTCATGGATGATAACCAATAACCAATCCCAACAAATATTGATGAAACACATTGTTGATTTTTCTATAAGAATTATTTATTGGAACCCAATTTTGTTTGGGCTAGGTTCTAATTTTCTTTTATTTTTTTGTTCTCTCTTCATTGATTGTTTTTAAAGTTTATTTTTTGTGTTTGTGAAGAGAAATTATTTCTATGATTTTTTCTATTTCAATGGTATTAGGTCCAAGGTATTAACATAACAGTGCATGGCAATCTCATGGATTATGGATGAAGTTCATTCATGGAATTCAAAATATATATTATGGATGAGATATATCCATGGAAATTTAACACATTGTTCATGAGTTTTTTTCATCCATAAATATGTTAATTCATGAAAATCCAAAATTCATCCATGGACCATAATAATATTTTTCATCCCACAAATGAATTGTTTTATCATTGTTCATTTTCATCCATATTGAACAAAGTTCATCCACTATTATTCACATTAATTTCATCCATAATATATATTTAAAAATGTGCTTTAAGTGATTATTTGGATAGTCAACCTTACAAATGCTTTTTGGAACTAGTTCCTCAAACATCTATAAATCAAGACAATCCACTCAAATTACCCACAATATATGTTCATTACTAATTTGAGGTATGACTTTGCACTATATTCTTGTTTACCTTATTGTATGGTTCATATTTCATAATTCTTTAATTTCATAATTGTTGTTCTCAAATAATGAAACCATTTCTCTAAAGCACTTATTGAATTTTGGAGGGCACCTTATTTGTATATGAAGATAGGTGTTTGTTCGTTTGTTTGCAAGGATGTGACCACATTGAAACCTTCTTCAATTCTGCCTCCCCTCCCCCTCTCAACAAGGTGGTGTACACATTTGCGATTCAAAAGTTATTGAATTTAGAATAATTTTCTTGATGAGAAATTAAAGTAAAACTACCTTAGCAAGGTTCCCTAGGAACTCTAAAGTTAAGGCCACTTAAATGGAATAGTATTGAGGTGGGTGACCTTACCTAAGGTTTAGTATGTCAAGGGAAATTATGCCAAATTATAGGTGTAAAATCCCTCCCACTCTTAAGGAGTAAACAAATGAACCTCTCCACCTTCTACACCTCATTATTTACATATGTTTTAAGTTGATGGTAACCTTCACCATGTTACCTACTAGGGTAGTTAGGTAGTAAATAGGTAGTTAGAAAAAGCAACTGAGTTAACCACCATGGTTAACTAGAGAACTGGAATCCAACAGAAAACTGTTTCCTGACCACTCACCATCCATCCTTCATTGTGCCCTGGTGGGCACTGGTTCAGTGTGGCTGGTATAGAGTCATCTGGAACCAACTTTCTTTTTTTAAAAAAATATTTATAAAAATATTTATAAAAATAATTATTTAAAATAAAATTTATTTTAAATTCTGAAAATTTTCAAATAAAATGCAACCAGAGGTTTTCTCATTCTTAAATTTTGAAGTAAACCCAAACTGAATGTTATTAAGTAAATCTAATACCTGCCCAACAACACGCTTCTAAACATTATCAGGGTCTTTGATTCCAAATTTAACCTTTTCCAGATTATATAGAACCTCTACAATGCATTACTGAAAAAAAGGTGAAGGTACAAATGTAGGTGCTTGCTTGTTCACCATGGCCATATTTGTAGTGGCAGCAGATCTAATGCTTGCAAGTGAAAGAAGGGCTTTGGGCAAATAGTGGGCAAAGTGCTTACATATGCAAAATGCAAAAGAGATGTCTAATTAACACAACAAGACTCTATTTTGAAGACTGATGTCAACAATAAATTGGAAGTAAGACAGATTGTGGGTAGAGCCAACCACAAAGATAGTTAATCTGTTCCCCACCATTGTTATGAATGGATATATTTAGTCTACCATAGCCTAGGGTCAGTTTCCGCATCGACAAAATGAATAATTCTTTTTTTTCAAAAAATGAATTCGTTTTTAAAATTTGAAATTATATTTTTTTGTATCGTCTATCATAATATTGTCATATGAATAGTAAAATTATTCAGAGTATAGCCCATGATAATTAGGATGATTTTCAACATGTCAACTTCATATTTTCACAAAATTTCATTTCACTATTTTGAGGATTATTTAATGACAAAACCCAGCTTAGGGTAAGGTAGTAGAGTTTTCTGTAAAGTCACGCAATTAAGGTAGCGAGAACAGCCAGTTTCGACATAATAGGGCATTATCAAACGCTTGACAGGGAATGAAAATTTTACAAAACGAAATAACTGGGATCTAAAGTAGTTTTTACACCAAGTTTGGTTGTAAACTGAATTTCATCCTGTCTTTACCTTTTTCCTGAGCGCCTCCACTGCTGCTACATATATTTTCACTGCTCCTACCTGTACAACTACTATAATTACTAAGATTTAAATCAAATTTCCTTACTTTTCGGATACTGCTGAAATAGGGGATGGGGGAGGGGCGCAGGGGAGCAGCAGGCCCAAAGACAGGGTGAAGACAGGGTGACTTTACGGATAACTCTACTATCTACAAAGGAAAATTAGCTGAAGTTTTGACACTTGTGAACAATGTTAATTGGGGCAAAATTTTGGCAAAATTTTCTCCAGGGTAGGACAAAAATATTTAGTTTTTAAACTAAACAATTCTTTGTAAATTTTTTTTGGGTTTTGACATTTTGACCAGTGTTGTGCCAGACACAGTTTGGTCACCTAACCCTGAAGTTAAGTTCAGCGCCAACCTTAGCTCCAACTTTCTTTCCCTGAGGTTTATAGTTTACACCAATCCACTATCCAACATCCAGTCCCACATTTTGGGGATTTCCCTTTGTTGTGGGCATTTCCCATTCTTAAGCCCAAGGCAAAGGGTATTATGAAGGGTACATATAAGGTGTAAGCTCATACCATTCTTGAGGAGTAAGTGTGAAATCCCTCTTCTTTCCTCAGAGGAATAGTTGGTGATATTAGGTACCCTCCAAATACACTAGGAAATTTCTCCAATTGCTTCACATTACATAAAGCTTTGTCAATGTTTTTCTAATGTTGCAGCAAGGCACATTGTATGTAGCATATTAGCTCTTCTGCTTTGCTATGGGGAACTTTTTTGTTTTAAAAAATAGTTCCTACACATCAGGTATCATCTGGTAATGCCCTTCCCCTAATGCCTTACCCACCATGTAAGAGAGGATGAGCATGATGCTACATGTTTGCATGTTAACAAAAGATTTTCACCAGATGTTGCAGCTTGAAAACAGAAGTTTGAGGATTTAAGAACATAGCCTATACGTGGCCAAGCTTATAGGTGAGTATGTAGTCTTTTGACCCTTTTGATGCAAGGAGAGAGAGAGAGAGTTCAAAACTTTCAAAGTGTGTGTGGGAGTTTGGACTGCTGGACCCCACACTAATTCATTCACTCATCATCACACACTCTTCTCACACTTGTGTGATGAAGCTCAAGCGCAAGCTCCACACAGGTTTGACCAAAAACAAAAACCAGCTTCTGATGTAATAAATTCTTCTGCAATGGTCTGATAAAGAACTCATCAATAAGGAGTGGGGCATATTGATGGTTGCCATCAAATAACACAACTAAAGTTCTGTAAGCCATACGTGTATGTGCATTGTGCGCGTGTGTGTGTGTTCAGGTCGTTCACTACCTGAAGCCCTCCTTTCCCGGCTTCCAAGCCTACAGGCTTTGGAGGCCACAGATTCTTAGAATCGAGGAGGGCAGATTGCAAAAATCTGAACTCAAACATGCAATGGAAACTAAAAGCAAGGTTCACTGTGTAATCCTCAAGTGATCAGATCAAGGTCAGCAGACTCTAAGGTGGCTCATAAATGTATGATCAGGCATCCTCTCCAATGATTAGTTGAGAGCATGACAAAACCATACTCCCCATTTTATTTTATTTTTTCCAAAATGCCATGTGGGTTCTTCTGCTTTGCAAGCACACATCCACATACACTACAAATCTGGGCAGAGGTTTTACAATTTCTGGAACCCTCTCTCTAGTGAAACCTGTATGAAACTATGGACATCTGGGTATGACATGTAATGCTCTTTTGATGCAAAATTTCTTTTCTTTAGTAGTTTACTCATGAGCTGTTTTATACATAGAACCCCTGAACTTTGAAGAAATCTTCAAAACAAGAGCTGATAGGTAGACAAACAATATATATGTATATATACATATATGTATTACAAGTTGAGTGATTTGGGAGGCTTGAGCCATCATGGGCAAACATGTAGCGTAATGTAACAGTGGTGAAAGTTTCAGTGAAAGGACAAAGCATTTAAAAAAAAGGAAGCCCATCTCTTTTTGAAGGATTTCATTGTTAGTCAAAATAGCTTAGGATCCGTTATCTAGCTGCTTAATGTGGCAAGTTTGTTCTCAATACCAAATGTCAAAATGGGCATGGAAATAGATTTTGAGCTTCCATTTAGCTCCCATTTAGCAAAGAGCATTCTTGTGATGATGATGATGATGATTCTTGTACATTGGTGGCGAAGAAGGATCAGGAATCAGGATCAAACTAGACCACATTTGACCAAATGTTAATTTATCAACCGGAAATAGAGGCAGCTTGGCAGTAGCTGACAGCTGAGCCCAATACTGTCTTTGGCTCCCCGTTTCTATTGACGGCACAATTATTAGAAGAAGCACTGTAGCTGATGGATCCTATGCCAAGACAAAGAACTTGTTGGGTTATGGCACACTAATAAATAGCAAGCAAACTGTAGCTGATGTTCTGACAACACAAAAAGGCTTGTTATTGACAATGGGTTTGCTCCATCTTTCTATGTTACCTTTTAATATGATCAACAAGTTTCATCACACTTTTGCTTGAGTGGTCCCACATATCTTCTTCTTTCTTTTGGTTGAAAACCTTGTATGGTCAACTCTCTCCCTTTTTTGGAGCAAAGTGGATATGATAGATTTTAGAGCATGTCTACCCCCAACAACAAAATGGTATCTATATCTCTACCAATGTTGTGAAAGTAAATGTAAATGGTTTAACATGTTGTGTATCTAAATGTAAATCATTCACGCTTACACACTCAAGATTATACACTTTGTCAGACATATTTTGGGCTTTACTCTTGCATGAATTGTGTGCATATATATTTTCAAAATACACTTATCATCCTTTGTTCTTTTTGGTGTAAATTATGATGCAATATTCTCATTTTTATAAAAATATCATCTCAATGACATTGGAAGGTGCCATACCTTCTTTCTATGAGAAACCCTTCTTTTTTTTGGTGAGAGAATGAACAAATAAACACAATACACAATATTTTTTACATATACATATTGCAATTCCTCTTATTTTTAATCTTTTTCCACATGATTCAAGTTGTGACTATGGAAAGTGAGTTTATTCAATACAAAAGAGTTGGTGGAAATTGGCAAATGGTAGACAAGAGGAGAGAAGAAGGATGTAGGTAGGAGAAAAAAGGGGAGTTAGTTATGGAGGAATCATAGAGTTTATTTTGTTGGAGTCTTGTGAGCTCCCTCTATGTTGACAATGAGATGTGTTAACTTCATTTTTTTGCAAACCAAAATCCTCCATACAAATTTCTTTTCCAAATTTTTGATGTAACCATAGTGGCAATCATCCAAAACATATTTTTTCCTTAATTGGAAATACATTTGTATAAGACCATTAAAAAATAGCTATTAAACAAAATTGTGATGACATTCTCCCCAAAAAAGGTTGAATCTGGAAAAAAAAGAAATAAAGAAGAAAAATAAAGAAATTTTATTATTTTGAAATAGTATTTGCTTTTAGCAAAAAAATTCCCAAAATATTATTATTTTCATGGTAGTGGGAGCACAATATCCCCATTGTACTATAAACATTATTTCTTTGTGAAAAAATGACTGCACTACCTTGTGCATATGTATATTCCATTTCCTCTTTGAATAAGATATATAAGATTCTTGTTTACAATTGGTTTGTTTTACAATGACAAATGTGAATTTTTTTTTTCATAATTCATGCTTTGGTTTTATTTCTAGGGGTATGGCACCTATATATCTTATTTGTGTGTTTTACATTTCATTTAACTTGTTTTGCACAAATGAAATGGCCTTTGATGGTATTGCACTTGCATTTATACATCCAAATTTATAAACATACATGGAGGTCAATGGAAATCCTACACTTACATGTGGTATGTGTATATTTTAAAATTAATACATTTAAACTTACATAACTAGTATATGAAAACCCATATATACACTTAAAAATGGCCTATACACACTATTTTAGATGAAGTGCAATTTCAAATAATGTGAAATTCAATTTGGGTTTGCAAACGTGCCCATGACATAGTGACTTCCCATAAACATGTGCAATATACAATGACATCCAAGAAGGCTAGTAAAAGGAAATGGTTGTTTTTTATTGGCTAACCATGATGATTAGTTGAGGTGGTGACATTTAAATAGTCTCACTTTCGACCATCCATTTTTTCAAAGTCCATGGGTCCTAATGTGGAAATAATTATAATGTAATATCTTAAATGTGGCAAACAATATTGATAGAGGCCCAATTAAAGGAGGGAGATAATGGAGATGTTTTTAGAAATGATAATGAAATTGTGAACCTACAAAACATTTATTGAAAAACAATGAAACAACCATGAAGGAAATGGAACATTTTTTTAATTTTTTTCAATTTTGTGATGTAACCAATGTCGTGTGTTACCATATTAGTGCTTACAACTATTGTCAAGTCCATATGACACACATAAACCAAATAACATAAATCATCTTAAATAGCACCTCACCTCAAAATTGCCCCCTATCTAAGGTTTAAATTCCCTTAATCTAGATAATAATAGAAGAAATCCACTTTTTGTAAATCCATTAAGGATTACCACTTTGGTTCTAAACTGAAAGGACCAATAGCCCAAATGCAAATGTGAACCCCATTGTTAATTGCTTAACTACAATCCCCCTCCAAATCCTTAACCAAATATGAATCATAATGGGGAAAAACTTATGATATTCTTAATATCTAATTACAAAAATAGGTACCTAGGTTTGTTTAATGCACTAAGGGCACAACCATTTTACAACTAACATTTATTCCAATGGTGCAGTATGACATCCCATATGCCAACCTTTTGAATATCAATCACCAATTAACATACATATATATTGGCAACCCTTATAGATTGCCCATGCAACATACAACATAATCTGATCGGAACAACCACTAAAGATGGGTCAATTTGGCCATCCACATCATAAGGATGACATGGTGTGCAATTAAGCACATGGTCTTTCCATGTCTGACCATATTGGCACTCCAACAATAACATTTAAAAAGGTAACACCTTTCACATGCTCAAAATAACATGCCCCATAATCACATCTAATGTAATTGGTGTTGTTGGTGATTAATACACATAATCTTTCAATTCAAATCTACAAATTCAAAGCCAATAACATCTTCTTCAAATAGTGGCATAATGTAACATATCCCAATGTTGACCAATTGCCAAATTTTCCATAGCTATTGCCATTACATGTCGAAACAAAATTATTTATTGCTCACATCCCTAAAGCCACACATTTGGATCATCCAAATTGATTACTACCATTGTAGAAGGTTCCATGTTTTTCAACCTATATGGTTGTTGGAAAATGGGGATATCATCATCCAAGATGATGCATACCTCTTGCCCCTTGAATTTCCCCAACTCTTTGAGGTTAAAAACAACCCAATGAACATAATTTTACAATAATTGTTGCATTTTACGTGCTTCATTTCCTATCATTATGAGACCAATTTATGGTTTTCATGTGTTCACAATTATGGGTGCATTAGGCTTGGATGGCAACTCATCTTTAGTGTTTGAGCTTGAGGTGACAACCTATAATTGCATTATGATGTTGATATGGGAGCAACCTCACATGAAGCCCCCATTCCATATGCATATGAAATTCTTTCAATTTCTTTAAACAAATCTAAAATATTGGATGCCAAAAATGCATTTGACCGGTATTTCCCCCACTCTAAACATTGAGTCTTCATGGCATCCATCATCTTGTCCTTCCATGTTGAATCCCAATGTTGTCATGGATATTTTGCCCATTTAGGATCATCAACTATAATTTGAATATCACATCGCCCGCCTTAGATGAATGTGCCTATCCCAATATGAAAAATATATAAGATGATAAAGATGATAAAGATGATAAATACATGGTGGGCGGGTTGGTGGGAATTGAACAATGGACATTGCTTGCCCAATCCTAGACTCATAACCAAAGTGAGATTGGTCAAGTTCATGACTTGACTAAGAACTTGGCATTTGATGGCCTCTAATAGGCCAAAAACCTAGGTAGTGTGTGTATGGAACCCCAAAGCACATTCCCATTCATTAGCATTGGGTTCCACTCAATAAGAATATCTTGAATCCCAAATCATGTCCAAACCATCATCATAGAAGATAAGTAAAATTGGAAACCTCATAATTGTGGGTGATGCCATTCATGATTGACTCACCTTGTTGACAATTGCAAAAAATGTTTGATCATCATGTCACACCATTTGTGACATGCACCTTGAATCTAAAATGGCATCCACATTGAGACCCTTTGATCATGGCACTAAGTCATATGCATGTTGGAACAAATCAAATGGTGCTAAATTGATCCATAATCAACGTAACTGATGTGCTTGAGATCCCACTAATGTAGCATCCACTGAAATTGGTTTGCCCACCTAAACATGGACAAGTGGTACCATGCCACCATGTCATGCCCATATACATGGCCTCATACATGATGGTCGGTTATGGGCATGCCAATCATGCCTTTTAGGGTTAATGTATGTTTGCAGGTTATTGTACACTATTAGGTGTTTTAGGGTTATGACTTGTTTAGGGTTTGAGCTTGTTGGCAGCCATGTATAAAAGGCCAAGTTCTTTCCTTCTCTTGTTAGTTTTCTAGAATTCCTTTGTCACGAAAGTTTCCTCCATAGTCAGATTGAATTTCTAGATGCTCACAGCAGCTATTGCATGGCCACCGTTTACATACACTACAATTTATTTCCTTTCTTTAGAATTTAATTCTAGAAAAACTACTCTGTGTTGCTTAATGTTGAAAGCGGCAGATTTCTCTTGGCTTTCAGTTCTTGGATTTCTTTTGTTGTTGTTGTTGTTGTTGTTGTTGTTACTAGAAGGAGCTTGTGTTGTTACACCTCTGCCAACCAACAAAGCTAGATAGGAAGAATGAGACCAAATGTTACCATTCATCATCATTGCAGCGTTGCTCGCTGCCCACCATCGTTGTAGCGCCACTCGTTGCATGCCATTGTTGTAGCGTCGCGAGTTGTAACGCCACACCACCATCGTTGTAGAACTTACGGGCACTTTGCAGCGTCGTGGCCGTTGTACTTTCGTCTGTTCGCCGACTTCTATCCATTCGTTGACTTTTGATTTCCATCCACGAACGTCCATCCACAGACTTTTGTCCATGAACGTCTGTCATGGTTCCATCCGTCCGGTTCCATTCTGTCCACTAACATTTTTTTTTAATTTTTAATTTTTTAATTAAAAATATAAATATAAATAAATACATACATCTACATATTCTCATATTAATACATACATCTATGTATTGAATATTAATATGTATATTTAAGTTATTTATGTATTAATACATACACGTACGTAATCTTATTAATACACAAATATAAATTTTTTCTTCCTCTACTTCGTCATTTAATATTGGTGATTATAGAAATTGAAAGTTGTTTAGGGTATGTTCTTTTAAACACTTCACATTTTAGTTTCCGTTACAGATGCATTTAATTGCATGGTTGTGTTAGAACTTTGTAGTTAGTGCTTTATATTGTTGGGACATGAGACAACACCATGTTTTCGGATGATGAGAGCATTACCACTTAGCCAAAGCCAAGGTATCAACTACAAAATAACACACAATCATCTGAGCCAATTTTTTTAAGCTCACGATCTTCACTGTGGTACCATCAAACTTCTATAACACCATCGTCATCTAGTACAACTCCTACCAAAAATTCAAGTTTAGGTTACACTACATCAACAGTACATCAGAGTCCATTTGGAGAGGTTAATCAGTGGGGTATGCCTGTTGTCACACTTGCTTTTGCACTAACATTGTATATTCCACTGCAAGCCGTTACCTTTACACCCATATACACCATGGAGGTTAGTGGTTCCTCTAGGAGAATTGAGAAGTTTAGCGGAAGGCTAGGTACCATTTCTTTGAGGGAGTTGAAGGCAACTTTCTCAACTATGGTTTGTGTATTAGAGTTCAAGTATGGCGCTAATTACATCGAAGTGTTCGCATTCAAAACAACTAACCCGTTATGTGCACTATGAAGCATTGGATGTCTATAAGCAACATTTTTCGAGGATTTTGGGCATCACTTAAATCCCTAATCTAGCTTATGCCACAGCCATTGCCATCGCCTCGCAAACTACACTACAAGTTGCCATTGCACATCATGAGACTATGCCCAATAATCTAAATCCGGTACCTACTTCAGTAAAAGTTTCTCCTCAACAACTCATTACTACTACTGCAAACATTCCTCCCACCATCAATGCACCAACTTTTGCTGATTTGTGGGGGAATTTTTTCGAGTTCTTCAATTGGAATTTTCGATGAAATGTTCTGAAAATTTTTTTGCAGTTCGCCACCTTCTCTTGACAAAAGGATACAACCCTCAAAATGCCCACAAGAGGTTTTTCAAGCTTAAAAAAGATACTAAGAGCATCATAGACCTGGAAGCTGCCCATCAATATTTTTGTTCATTGGAAGGTACTTCGACATTCCATGCGCAAGTTTTGCAATGGGTGTTTTGTAGAATTTGGAGACTCGTAAACTTTTTTGGATGTGTACAATATTTCTGAAAAGTTGGAACTAGCTCATGCACATTATGAGGCCAGTACTATGAGGCCTCCCTCACATTCAAAGCCTCAACCTCCTCTAGCTGTGCCAACCAGATCATTACATTCTTCTTCAAGGACTAAAGTAGTGCACTTGGCCACACCCATCCTACCCTCTTGCAATTACTATGGCAATCCTACCCATAAAGCTAGTGAGTGCAACATTCCTTCCGAGGATCTCTTTTGTGATTATTGTGGAAATGCCATGGAATGTTCATCAAATATCACATCTTGATTATAGAATGATTTTTGTGTGATTAGATTATATAATTTATAACCCTTGATTCTAGTATTTTCGCCATATCCAAAAAATACACATCGAATGGATTTTGGTTCAAGTTTTCTTCATGTATCATCAAGGACATATGCATGGGCATAAACAATGCATCTAAACACTTTGAAATGATGAAGAATAGGCTTTTTACCCCTCCAATATTCATCTGTAGTTTTCCCACTAAAGGTTGAGTTATAAGATTAATTTTGAAGATAATATGTTGTAGCAATGACTTGTCCCAAAAAGATTTTGACAATTTGGTTGATTGCAACATACTTCAAGCAAATTCCATTATAGTCCTATTTTTTCGTTTGGAAATTCCATTTTGTTGTGGGGAGTAAGAATTTGTAAATTGTAATTCCATGTAATTCACAAAATGCATTAAAAGTTCTAGATGTAAATTCACCACCATTATCAGAGTGAAGCATTTTGATTTTCTTGTCGATTTCATTTTCCACAAATGTTTTATAGGCTTGAAAAATGGCAAAGACATCTAATTTTTGGCAAATGAAATAAACAATAGTAAATGGAGAATAGTCCTTAATGAAAATAACAAAGTACTTGGCACCACCATGAGTTGGTGTTTCCATTATGTTGCTCTACAATCAAGCTTTCTATCATTTACTCATTCCAAATTCCACAATTTAGATATATAGATCTACATGTATCCATGCAATGATGTTGACGGGCAAGTATGGGCATTTGTTGTGCTTATTGTGTGCAGATTATGTAGGATCTATTCCACTATATTTTTGAAAGTGGAAATGAGCTAGTAACCAAATGGCAAACAACGGTTGATATACGCAAACAAGAAACAAGGTGTAAAAGTTGTAGTAGACTTGGATTTGCCGGAAACCTTGTTCAACATCCTTGCTAAAGCTACCTTCAATTTTCCAATAGGTTGAGCAGTGACATTTATGCCATCATCACAAGCAATTTTCATATTAAAGATTGACTTTTTTTATTTTCTTAAAGATGTAAGTGTGGCATGTGACTATAATTTGTGCTAGTCACTTTAAACAAGTTGCTTAGAATTTTAGTTGCAAAAAAAAAGATAGCACCAAGTCTTAATGGTAGTTGCATAAAGATATGATTTACATGAACATTTCATCCATCCAAACTAACTTATGTGACATTGTTGTTTTGCAATTGCTTTTACGATTAAACAATGTAGTCGCACATTCAAATAAATATTTTTAAATATTTAAAATAAAATAATATTTTTGTAATTATATATTATATTATTGATAATTTCATTAATATCAATTTATAAATTGTTGACATGTGTCATTATTTAGGGTACACCAAAAGCCTAGTTTAGGTTATTAGGTAGGCCTCTTAATCTACCTAGTATGCTAGGTAAGTAGGGAATTTGGTCTACTTATCACCATCAACCACAACCCATGTCATTTGTGAGAATTGACTTTTGAACCTCAAGGATGGAAATCAATTCTTTTACCATCAAGCCACCCCACTTTTTGTGACAAAATAAAACTGTGGATTCTATTTATCTTACTTGATTTAAAATATTACACAAAACATCATTTTTGATATTTGACATTGATTGATATTTTGTTCAAATGACAAGATTTAAAGTTTAATCTTAAAGTTTTTTCAATAATGTGCACAATTATATGTATACTTTTCAAAACTATAAACTAAATTGAAAAAAAAAAACTTGAATTTCATTATTGAATATCATTTCAATGACCATTCATTAAAAAAACTTAATTCAAGCACATGATTTATAAATGTATTTTTTTTGTGGATAATATAATAACAAATAAAATTGAATATTTTGTATCTTAAACCTTCATTTGATTCTAAAAATTATATTATAAAAATTTACTTTTAAATATCATAATTTTAACGATATAATCTAATTTAGATGTCTAATATATGGTTCATTCACATATAATATTTATAAATGGATAGAAATAAAGTATAATATAAATATAATAAAATATTTTTTTATTAATCATATTATTTTTTATGCAAAAAATAATGTAGGAATTCAATTTTGATTTTAAAACATCTATTAATGCCATATAATTAATTGATTTTATGGAACTATAAATTTTATTACTTTTACATTTATAATATATTAATTTTTATTTAAAATTATGATTAAAAATTTATATATATTTCACATATCATAATTTTTACCAACAAAAATTAATTTAGATATATGATATATAACTTAGTCACATATAATGTTTAAAAATGAATCATAACTTAACCCTACAAGTAATTAGCCTATTCGATAAATAAATCACATTGCCTACTTCATTACATAATTAATTTTTCTAAAATTGCATATCAACATGACAAAGTACCTACTATTTAACCCACATACATATGACCTACTAACTACTTCATACCTAGCCTATTAACTAGATTAATTACATAATCTACCTAATTAATTAATAAATATTGACATATTCATATCATAAAATATTTATTATTTACCTATTATGTAATCCACCTACTTAATTAACTAAACATAACACTATTTCATTGAACATAATAAAACATTTACCAATAATTAGCCCACTTATATACTAATACCCAATACATATTACCTATTACCTGGTGTACTTGTAACTATTCAAAAGTTAGACTTACATTAATTTCTGTCTTGCACAAGGATGCATAACTAAAAAGGGAAGCACGCTTTAAAAATGACATTGTAATTAATTTGACCCCCTCACCAACAAATGTCATATAATATCATATAATCCATTTAGTTCCTTGAACTTTCAAAGAACTTGTTGGTAAATGAAATTGTATCTAAAAGAAACCATCATATTTGCCTATACAATAGGTACCTTCAACACTGTACTATACCCATCTTCACACTACTACCAACTAAATGTAACTACATTGCATACACCTACTTGGTAACTGAGATAAGCAGTAGTTGTAATTTGCATAAGCATCATATATTTTTTCGGAGCACAAACTGGTTTCAATTTGAAGTATAGGAATCGACATTTTTGATACGGAGTTGCGCACCAAATTTTGGCCACAATACCAAATCGCCAACGCCGGGTGAATGCATG
>Ga0116231_10007325_pt1 | contig 20320 bp, 17 predicted proteins | sample S1TSphgellanicum_2_FD_89695 | JGI IMG/M metagenome (GOLD analysis project Ga0116231, IMG submission 89695) | Host-associated microbial communities from peat moss isolated from Minnesota, USA - S1T2_Fd - Sphagnum magellanicum MG | ecosystem: Host-associated > Plants > Peat moss > Unclassified...
TAATGTTGCACGCCATCACAGTAAAATGTGGAAGCCATTTCTTGCATTCAACCAGATGGGGATCAAGGGAGCCTTGTTTGGTGAAAAGCAAGATGAGCGCACCAGAGGCATCGAAATCTCTGTGGTGGAGGATGGCGGTATCGTTGTCTCCATTTGGGATCTAGCAGGGCAAGAGGAGTTTCATGCATTTCACGACTACATGATGCCGAATTTTGCTGATTTTGTGAATCCTTGCTCTTTCTTGTTTGTGTTTGATCCTACAAGGCAAACAAACAGGGGCGAGAAAAAGCATAGTCGAAAAGAGTTAAAGGAGTTTGAGGATGACCTCACATATTGGCTTCAATTCATAGCATCAAAAACTCCAACTTCAACAGCTTTTCTACCTCGATTGCTTGTCATATTGACACATGCTGATAGAGACCTTGATGGTGGCCTTGTTGAATGGGCAAAGCATGTGGTGGATGAGTTGCGTGAACAATTCCAAAATGTTGTCCAAATTTTTACTGATATCTATGCAGTGAATGCCCGGTCATCAGACCATGTGACCCCAGTTCTTGACTTTGTGTTGAAGAGTTCAAGGTATTTACTGTCAAGAACACAAGTATTTCCAGAGTGTTTAGCTATGCGACTCCTCCTTTCTAATCAAATAAGAGGGCATCCAAATCAACCCATAATAAGTTGGAGCACCTTTTCTGAGCTTTGCAATGAAATTTTGCCGAAGGGGATGGGAGAAAGTTCTCAACTTGATGTAGTGGAAAGAAAGTGCAAAGCTTTAGCTGCACATTTGCACAATATGGGAGACATAATCTACTTCCAAGGTTTGGAATTCATTGTTGTCAATCCTCGTTGGTTTTGTCACAACATAATGGGATTTGTCATCAATTTCAGAGGCATCCAACACATGACTGAGAAGGGGTTTGCCACCAAGGAGTACATGCAACACATTTTGAATCAATCCTTGTCATTGGCCACAAAGAATATCCTCTCAGGAGGTTGGGACATACATCTTCAGCCTGCAGACCTCATGCATTTGATGCTCAAGCTCAACATTTGCTATGAGAAAGATCCAGGAAACTTGGATGCAGGCATTTTCATTCCAGCCATACTTGATGCAAATTTTTCTGCAACGGAGAGAGCAGCTATTGCTGAAGGCAAGCGCAAGTTGGTTTGGCCAATTCCTACTTCTCAAGCACCTGTTAAACCCATCTTTGTTGGCCGTAGGCTTGAATGCAACAATCCATTCCACACATTCCTTACTCCAGGGTTTTTCCCTCAACTTCAAGTAAGCTATGAGCTCTCTTTTTTTGTCTACATCTCTCAAACTATGTAGTATGATCTTGAAGTGATCAGACAACTGATTTTTTTCTTTCATAGTGGTAAAATGGTACTTGCTTTATTTGGTAATTTACATGGTTTTGTTGATAGATGATCATATATATGACAAAATCATATATTAGGGGTGTCAAGTTGCAATTATGACCAATGGAGAATTGATTCCAAATCCCTTGTCTTTTCTTGAAAGGTGGTGTTGCATAATACATTCTATGCAAATGGTAGTCTCAGTGCAGACTACAAATTGGATAAGGGTTTGATCATTTTGAACTTCAAAGGTGTTGAAGTTTTGGTGGAATCCAGTGGGGATGTGGGCTACTACATTGATGTGCTTGTGCGCTCTTCCTTAAACCACAGTGAAACATTGAAAATCATAGAGGAAGACATTTTGAAGACCATATACCAATACTGCGCTTCCTCTGATGGTTGTCGAGGAGTGTGGCTTGTTGAGAGTATTTTACGCCCACAATGTGTACAAGAGCTAACCTTATTGAAATACAGGTAGGTTTGCACAACTACTCCAAAAGATCCAAAAAGTTGTGGTGAAATTCTTCTAATACTTTTTCTTTGTCCATTCTATGCAAGTGACGACTTGTACTTTATTTCTCACGCTTGTCACTATGGTGCCAAAATATTCAGGAAGGATCAAGCAGTGGCAACAGAGACATTGAAACAGGAATTGCTCATGGTTGGTTGCAACATGAACCATAAGTACACATGGAAGGCGGTGATAGAGAAAGGGGCTAACAATTCAGACAGTCCAATTGTTGTCCTTGGCTCTGGCCATGACCTTGCTGTGGAGTTACTAGGAGAGCAAGGTACAACAAATTTCATGGAATGGCGGTGGTCTGAACTTGAAGAAGTTTCCTTTAAGCTGAATGATGTTAAAGCACCACCTGAGATCTTGGGTGAAGATGAAGATACTGCAGTCACCTCTGATGTTTTTCGTGTTACAGCTCCATTGAGACGCACCCTATCAGGTTATCATGACGCTACAATGGAGAATATGGAGAGAGGTTTCAACCTTTTACTCCAACACCAAGAGGCTGTGGGAGATAGGATCATTGCATCTTTCAAGGAGGAGTGTGCTCAAATGAAAATGGCTGAAAGAGAACTCCAGCATGAATTATGCAAGAAGGTTGATGCTCTGATGGAGTTCACAGTGCAGTTTCAACAACGAAACATCCCACGGCTTGCTTATTGTGTTCGCAAAGAGGGTATGATTTCGTTTGGGAAATTGGTGACGTGCTTCATTCCTGGGCTTCATAGTGCACAATTGCATCTGTTGTGTGAACACATAGATGGAATTCATGATGTGGAGGGGCAGAAAGGGTTTGAGGTGATGCTTGAAAGTGAGACATTTCATAAAATTCGGCCACTTCTTGATAAAGGGTTACAAATACTGTCAATTCTTCTCAAGGTTGGGGCACAACTCACTACTGGGCTTGCTGCACAAGTTCCCATGCTGAAGGTTGGCTCAGGGATTCTTGGTGGAGCTGCCATAGTAATCCCCGCCCAGCTACCCACCATGATAGGGTGTGATGATGCATCTGTTTCGAGGCTAGTTGGGAAGGAAGTTGCAGAGAAATGGTTGGTGGATACCATGAAGCAAGTCCCAGACATTGCAGAAACTTTTGATTTGCACAAGGTTGTGTACACAGGGCGATGCAATGGCCAAGTTGCATGGGTGTGTGGCAAACACAAGGCAATAGGGTTGAATGACAAATCTCTGCGAGAAGTTCATTCTGGCTAAAGCTTGTGGAGCAACAATGCATGAGTAATGATCTAGGGTGTACAAAGCTTGATTGGGGTCCCAAATGCATGGCAGCTCTGTTCAGAAGGCAGGCATGTTTAGCATCAGCAATTGTGAACCTAATGTGTTTACAGTTAGGAGTCCCATTTACACATATGCCAATTGTGGGAGCACAGAGGACTCATGTCAAGTGTTCAAATTCAATTAGATGCATATACACAGTGTGGTCTGTTGGAGTGCCATGACTGTAGGATGTCTGAGATGTGTGCAACTCTCTCTATAGATGAGGATAGGCAGGAGCTGGACTGTCATGTTGGTGGGGGTCACTGTTAACACTTGTGCTAGTGCAACCACACTTACAGCAGGCATGTTCACACTCAGATTGCTCAATTTGGTTGTCAGTCTGATACCTAGATGTGTATAGTAGTGTCTGACAAGATCTGTCTGATTTTAAGATGCCAAAGCTGGAAGTATGGAGGATGGAACAAGAGTGTTCATCAAGAAGTCCACAGGTGTTGCCATGTGTTGGAGTGCCATGAAGTTGCAGGCCTATGTGCATTGTGTAAAAAGGCAGGAGGCACAATAGGACTTTGTTTCCAACTGCAACAGGAAGGAGAGGGGCCAGGCAATGTCACCTCCTTGTGGTTGCCTGCGTTAGTGTTGGCGCACTTGAAGAAGAGCATGAGTGTTCATGATCAAATTGGGCAAAGACATTGTGACTCTGATGTCATTATTGGTAGTAGCCTAATTGACATGTATGTGAATGTGGAAGCATAGAGGATGCAAGTAGATTGAACAGTCAACAAAATGGCCATGCATAATGGCATCCCTTGGAAGGGCATGCTTGCAATGTATGGGCCTCCAAAAGGAAGCTCTTTGACATTTTGGGAACTATTTCTCATGTTTTTTTGGGGATTCCTACACAAAATTACAGCCAGTTACTACTGTAAAATTCAATTAGTCTGGAAAACCACAATGCAAAAAATTACACTGCATTGAAGCTGGCCTAAGGCAAGACTTGTGTTGACTGCTATCATAGTGTGAAGCACATTATCAATGCTGTCAACAAAAGCATAGTCTTCTCTCTTAGATTGGCAAACTTCATCATACACCATACTTGCACCATGTTTACTACACTAATACATTATTTAGGTTCCAGAGCACTTCTCTTTTCCCAGTCTTGTAGAGTGACTTAAGCACAAAATTATCTACTATACACAAATGAAGTTGATAATGCTGAAGCACATCCCAATCCCAATCATGGTGATTATGATGGTTTTCATTGTGCAACATTTTACATTTAGCATATTGTAAAATTGGTGTTTACTGTGTCTTCTTGGCAATTACTTCTGAGGTTTAAAGTGAAAATGTGACATGCAGGGTGAACACAACATGGTCCATTTGGAAATTATTGTTAGAATTGAGTGGTTGACAGAGTTGGCTTTTCTCATGAAAATGTGGGTGTTTTGGATACACAGCCTGGGACTACTCAGCATGGGTGTGTACATATGCATTGTACTTGGAAGAGCGACTTGAGATATGATTTGGAGTCAGCATGTGTAGCAGTAAGGTGTCTATCTTGACAAGCTTCAGAGACAACCTCTTTCACTTGGAATTTGAGAGGTACTTATCATGGAACTCTATGTTTTAGATTCACTGGACACAGGGTTTGTGAATCAGCATGTCATGTCATGCAGTATTTTACTCTTGGATTGGGCTTATAACTAAATAATGTACAAGCTTGCTTGGTTTTGTGAGCAGTCTATAATTGTTGGACGGTTTTTGCTGGCCATTTAGGAGTCACCTAATAGGACAAGGGAGTTGGACACTGTGGAGTTGTTGGAACATTCACCTAGTTTACAACAACTATCGCATTGCCTTGTGGGCTGCCAGGTACCACTTCAGATGGTCAGCATTTTTGTTTGTGTGAGAAGAAGCTTAATTCAGACTCAACACGAGAATCCTTAAATGATTTCAGGGCATTCATTTGCTATCACTTACACATGGAGAAATGTACTAATAACTTTGGATGTTCATTTCTAAAAAGCAGTATGTTGATTCAGTTTTCCATGTGATTTATTCTCTTTAAGGCACTTATCTGAATTCAAGTCTGAATCTGAAGTCTTCATAATTCTTTCAATCCTGTTAAGCAATCTATGGCCCTCATTATCCCTTCATTTCTATGACTTGGAAGTTTAATAGTAAACCACATGCTTAAGGTTTTTTGATGCAGCCAGTCTTTCTTCTCTTGTAGATGTTTCTAAGTGACTAAGCTCATCACATTTTTCCATTGGTCCCTAACCTAGCAAAGTTCTAGAATGCTGATGTCTGCTCTCAGGTTATTTGGATTTTTCAAACCTTGACCATCATCATATCAGATCTGCATGTTGGAAGGAAAGTTTTAGTGAGGGAAGAAGGCTTTTGTATCATGTTTGAGTCTGTCTGATTTCAAAACGCAGTTGGTTTAGAGGTCAGCCCTTGACTTCAATTTATGTCTGGTTGAAGAGTAAAACAGGAGTTAATATCAGTGCAGTTTGTGCAATGCTTCAAGGCTGGAAGTCTCTATTCTTTCTCTATTCGGGAGTGCATCTTTTCCTTTTTCTTTCCTGATGTACATAAGAGGTCAGGAAGGTGAATCAGTGATGGATGAAGAAAGTTCTCATTTTTCACAATTGGAGAATTGTGTGTATTTCCTAGATAAGTTCCTTATGCTTAGACAACTTTTGCAACTATCAAAACTTGTTCTGTATGTTATCTGGATAATCCTCTGGGAGAAAGACTTAAATCAGAGGGCAGTGAGACAATGAACTGATGAGATCAAGCAAAGACCACCAACGCAGGGAAGCAAAGAAAATTTGAGGATGGAATTGATGTCACAATATGACCTGAAAATAGGATTTAGAAATCTTGAAATGGATCTGGTTGAAGCAAAATGCTCTACTTTACTATTGAAGCAATGAAGGGATATATGTGACTCTAAAGAGTGTGGGCAGTCAGTGAGTACTGGCCTGCTACAATTGATGTTCACCCTCAACTGATTTCAACCACAAGGTGCATAGCTACAACTTACATTTGGAAACTTGACCTTTTTTGTTGATATTGCAGAACACAAAGATGGATGATAGATCAGATGGATGCCTCCAGCTTATGCACATGGTCTATGCTTGGTTTTGTCTCAAGTATGGATGCTTAGATGTCAATTGAATAAATGATAGAAGCTATGGAGACAAGAATTGTTACCAAGAGAGTTTCATTTAAACTGTCACGGTTTGTACGTAAAACTAGCTTGTTTCTTGAGGATTATGGTCTGTTATGTTTCAGTTTTCATTGTAAGGCTTTCACTTAGATTGAGGGTGGAAGGAGTTTTGGTCCATTTGTGTATGATCAATGTTTCTAATGCATGCACCATTGCATAGTAGTTTTTCTTCTGTAATCTAAGTGGCTTACTGTTGTTGACCATGTTTGAAGGTTCCAGAGGTTTCTAGGGTTCATCCAGAGGATACTAGAATATGAGCTTTCTAATTAAACAACTAAATTTGTTGATTTCATTCTATCAGATTGGGCAATGGTTTTCTCTAATGGCCTCTGCAGAGCCTTCAAAGGTGTCATTGGTGTGAACTTCTCACTGACATCCATAGATTCTTGGTGCAAATATAGTGTGATAAAAGTGCCCACTACTGCCATCAACACATCAAGATTTTCCAGATTCTTCCAGTGTGCAATTAAACAATGAAGGGAGGTACTCTTCTCCAAATAGCACTTGTTCTCTACTTGGCCTTGGTTGAAACTCTTGTTATTACATGTCAACAATGTTCTACAATCTTGGTGCGAACGGCATTCTATCATTCTTGTTACCCTTCCTCCTCTCCAAGTCACTATTCTTCTCTCACCCTTTCCTACTATCTTTCATAACATGTGTAGCTGGCTCATTTTTCAATCTCTAAACCCGAGTGAAGAAAACCTGACCCCATCAGCATAGATGGACATGCCACAATGAAGTCACAATTGCCCATACTGGTTATGGCATTCATGCAAATATTTCTAACTAGGAGATAGCCAGGTTAGTTGTTCCATTTTATTTTATTTTTACATGACTGTCATGGTTTAATGGTTGCAATAATAATGGCCTTGCAATATGGAGATTCTTGGCTCAAATCTTTAGTTCAGCTTGAATGTGAGAAACTTCATTTTGTGTATGAAATTGACAATTACATTGAGGTGACTTCAGCTATTTAGTAAAACAACTATTGTCAAATATCAACCAGTTCAGTGACATGTAATCAGTTGGCCTTGTTCAAAACACAATCATGAAAGATGATGTGACTGTGTAACATGGAACATGCTATCTAAACTTCCCATGATTGGTCTGGATACCATAAATTTAGAATGCATACCTAGAATACTGTTTGTTAGCAAAATACTTCCTAACCATCTTAAACTTGCTAATTTAGTTTGTTGAAGCAGCTTGGCTGTTGTTGTAACTCTCCTTTTTCTGCATCAACAAAAAACCAACCCATAGAACATCGGGGTTTGGCAACTTGTGATTGATACTCAGGAACAAGGATAAGGTTGAGAGCTCATGGCATCCTTGCAAAAACAATTGTGGGTTCAAATGTTCCTACCTGACCTGCAATGATGGAAAGAAAAGTCTTTGAAAATTTGGGGTACTGTTCTGTCAATCTTCACTTGTATTTTGTGTTCTAGAGCTGTTGCTCCCAAGTTGTTTCCATATACTTTTGGTGACTCTCTTGTTTGTATGAGTGCATAAGCTTCCCTTCTTCTTTGGACAATGGATTTGCATACTGGTACATGTCATTCAAGTTTCAAGTTCAAACTTTTGAATCAAATGGGCAAATTCATTCATGGGGTAGACCAATCATTTTTGTTGATACTTTGAATGGAATTTTTTCCTGTTGCTATATCATAAGCATAAGTCTGCATATTTTAGTCACATGATGCTTCCAGCAAATCACCTCACTGGACCCATCATACAGCATTCCATTTGTTGCACCCATTATTCCAAGAGTGTTCCTCTAATCTGTAGTGTTGATTCCATGATGATCAAACTATACACATGTCCTTCCCAGTTTTTGAACCATTGATCTCAATTTGATGCAAATTTGACCTGCTCACAAGAGAGCTCATAGAACAATGGTATTGTCTTTGGTATGTAATTGACTCCCAACATTGGTCACTCATATCCAAATAGGTGGGTGAGGAGGTGAAAAGAGGTAGGTCGAAAGGCCTCAGATAGATAGACAGACACCATCATTTTTATTATATAGACTGTATGAGAGAGGGAGGTGTATGAGCTCATTTGTTGTGCACCAGGTGGGGAGGCTTGGCATCAAGGATCCTGCTACATGATTCTCAATGAAGGTTTTGAGCTATAAACTCTAGTATAGGTACAATGTTTTCAGTAAATATGTGTCAAACATAGATGATGACATGAAGGAAATGTTTACTGCCTTGTGAGGTTGCATGTTTCACCATCTCTTGCGGCTCATGGTTGACAAGACAAGTAGTGTAAAGAGGCTTTGACAGAAGTTATTCTTCAAATCCTTCACTGTGGTGGGATCACAGGTTTGAGATGGTAACTACATGATCACTGTCAAAGTTCTCTTGTTGATTGAGGAAGTTAGTTCATTGTTCTCAGGTTTTGGATCTACATCAGGCCGGACTTGTGATTTTTCCAAATATTTGAACTGCAAGGAACTCAGAATTGATCTGCTGGATTTGGATTTGTGGATGTTATACACAATTGCAGTGTATCCAGATTTGGAGACATTTTTGGGACAATTGCTTGATCGCAGAACTGGCAGCAATGGTACAAGGGACTCTATGACAAGACAATTCCCCTCTGAATAAGAGGTTTGCAAGATATGTTTATGTAGGTACAGAAAGACAATACAGCTCTTTCAATAGTTGCAACATAAGTGCATGATTCCAGACAAGTTCACTAAATTCATTCCAGTGCTTAATACATGTCACATTCCACATCTGGGTGGCATATATAGTGAACAGCCATACTGCTTGCAAGTTTATTGCAAAGATAGTTGGAGAGAACAATCATTGCAAGAGATGCAAATTGCTTTGATTACTTCAAGCAAATTCAAGTTGTTCAGATAGGGATCATTGGTGATGTCCAGTATCTTGAGTGCTTTTATCCACCATGAATCTTGTGTTAAAATATTTTACAGAAGCTAGTCTCAGAGAAAGAACAATTCATAATTGTGAGGTGCATGGGAAGAGTGCTTGCATCTTGCAGAAGAGAAGACAGATGATGCACAGGAGTTGAGTAGCGGAAGGAGGATGATAGAGTAGGGCTAGGTTTTCAGGTCTGAGCAGCAAAACATCAAACCAGATATACAAATGACTCAGTTTTAAGACTCTGCAGCTCCCAGAGAGCATAGTGGAGTGCATCAGCAATGGTGTCAAAGAAAGAGTATGCCATTTCTCCCTTACAGATGAACCACTCTCTGGGTGGGCTCCTATACTTGTATTATGTGCTGAACGTGTCAAACTGTGAGTTGCACACTTACATATCTAATCATGACTTGGATCTATGTTAGTTTTTCAGAAAAAGATTGATGCTTTGTGAGTTGTGTACAGGCAGTTCCACAAAGTGGTCCCTCGTGGTGGTGTCTCAAGTACTGGATACTGTGAAATATAACTGGACCTACCCTGCACATGTTTCTGGAGCAAGGTCACAAACAACACCCAGGTTGCTAAACATTACACCATCTAATAGTAGACTTCTTATGCTTCCACTGTTGATCTTCTCTCAGCATCACAATGCCATATTTTGGAGCTTCACTAGACCATCAAACACAGTAAGTCCTTTGTTGCAGTCCCTTAGGTTCTAAGGTACAACTCTTGGGTTTTCTAAGCTGTCAAGCCAAGGTTTCATCATTTTTCTTTTTGTCACCATGACATAATCATGGGAAAAATGATCCAATCTTGCTGTAAAAAACGGCCCCTGGCACTGAAGGTCTGAGCCCCAAACTTCTTGGGTTCAAGTGGCTCTAGTGTTTCCTAATGTGCAAAAAGTGGAAGGAGGGCATTGATCCAGGCCCTTGCCATATAATTTCCTGAGCTTTTGTGTATGCAAAATAGATAATGCACAGTGAACATGAACCCTGGACGTGGGCTGCCTTACTGAATACTACAAAATTGCTCGAAGACATCAGCCTCCATGCACATCTTCTCCTCTGCCACTGTTGCTGTTCTGATTCGCAAGCACAGAGGAGAAGATGTACAGAATGGGAAAACTGAGAATGATTTTCATATGCTAATTCAATGTCCAACAATCCATGAATTTTGGACTAAAATTGTTGGAAATTGAGCTACTGAGCTATATGTCATTGAGCTATCCAGCACAAGAATGAAGGCACAAGGGCCAATAATTCCAGTTATCTGCTCATAACCCATTCATCTTGTAGCATTCGACGAATTTGTTACATGGTCCCTTTGATTCCTGCCTCAGTGAAGTGCCATTGAACCAAATCATCTAATCATGACTGTGCACTAGTTACGGAAACAAGCCCAACTTTTGGTGATTGAAGCACAAAAGAAATGCACAGTAAAAGCTCTGGAAATGATGTAGACTACGTGAAGTTCAAAAACCAATCACAACAAAAAGCTTGATTGATTCCATAATTAAGATACAACCTCTTAGAACTGGAAATTTAGAAGTACTTAGGGATTGCTAAAATTCAAGGTATTCAACTTCTCACCATGGAAATCTAGACTTAGTGTCATGTTGCAAAGAAAATCTCCCTACACAGGAAGCTAGTTGTGACATATGTTCTACTTTTAAGGTGTACCATTCCACAATCCAGATCTTGGATTGTATTTTCTGGGATTAAATCAGGATTATGCAGCAGAAGGTTTTTTGCCAAGATTGACATTGCTTGTTTTGCCATGGTAACCAATAACACCCGACACAATGAAATTCACCAACAAGATCATTGCTGCCACCAACAGCACTGAAAACTCATCATCCAAGGAATGAGTGTGAAATGAATATTCTGCTAAAATCCAGATGCTGTACAGAAAGTCTGGGTATCAGATCCTTTATTCTCTTCTTCTTCAAGCAGGATATAGCAGTCAAAACAATTGAAGAACTGCCCTGAAAATAATCAAAGAAGAATTGCCTTCTTGGAAAACAATCGAAGAATAGCCTTGAACACTTGAAAGAGTATACAAAATTAGACCAAATTGTTGGCCATGATGCAGACAACATGCTTCCAGTTTGTAACTAAGAAGAATCAAAGAAAATGAGCTGCAGTACTTTTGTTGCCTTGGGTCCCAGTGCCATTCAAGGACATTAAGATTCAGTTATGTGCACAAGGAGAATCATTCAGAGGGACCAAAACTTGGAAGCATATGCAGCTGAAAGCTGCAGGATTTTGAAGACACTCAAGTAGACTCATTCTCCAAGGCTCTCTCTCTCTCTCTCTCTCTCTCTCTCACACGCACACACACACCGGAAAGGACTGTCAGAACCCTCCTCCCTTGCCTGTTCAGGTTCTCTTGAACATGGCAGCTTCTCAGGTCAAGCCTGAGGAAACAAGAGAATTGTGCAGAGGAAGAGACAGCACACTTGCAATCTTGCTCCAGCCCAACCAGTTCCAACAACACCGCTCAACTCTTTCCCAAAGAAATCGAGAGTTTTGTGAGACTCTTGAATCATCAGACAGGCAAATTTCTAAGGTTAGTAATATTGTTTACAGGGAATGAATGATCTGCATGAGGCGAGCCATGGGTGGTGGAGTGCCAAAGAATGGTATTTGTACATCGTCATGCTCAGAGCAATTCTAAGTGGTTTGGTCTCCATCTCCGATTTGCAAGTCTAAATGGAGAAGACAGTATAGTACCGAACCGGCGATGAGGAGGCATTAGAAAAGAGGACCCATGAGTCTACAGCTTTTGGCCTACTGGATGGGGAGGACAGATGTGCACCTGGGGAGGCAGGAAGACGCAAAACTACAACCAATGATGATTTGTTTAGGGTGGAGAACGCAAGGCACTTTGCTGAGTTCCTTTCTCAGCCGCTTCTTCTCCACAACGTCGATGTTAGGAAGATCTGTACAGGCTCGAAGCAAGTCCTTGGTGACGTGATGTGCATAAGTCCAGCAGTTGCTAGTAAAGATGTTGAAGTCGGGGCTCTGGTTAGACTTGAGGATCGCCAGGAGTGAGCCCACATTCATTCGCTTCCCTTGCACGTCCAGCATGAACTTCACCCTGCAGTTCTTCTCGGGGATATTGGCAGTGGCTGGTAGCTCCTTCACTACGATAGCAGCCGTCGTTGTCTTCCCTCTCTTGCCAACTTTCTCAGCCTTGATGAGAAACTTTCCCTTCCGTCGTCGTTGTTGTTGCGGACGTTCCTGCATCAAGTCATCGCCACTACTACTAGGACTTATAGGTTCGGAGTCGATGATGATGTCACCGGATCTAGACGTTGCTGAGCTCAACTCCAGCACAAGAACGTCGTGCATACCGAAACCTCTTCTCAATCTGCCCTCATCATCATGGTACTTGGTGAAGGGTGGCGTCTCATAGCATACTATTTTGTCCAGTATCACTTCCCACTCGCTCATGGCTTCTAGATCCGGGCTGCATGATGTTATTCCCTTCCCGTTGTTCGCGTGCAGAGAAACACAACATCCCATTGCACTGGCGCTGCTGCGCCTCTAGCAGCTGTCACTAGTCACAAACTGAATTCCGGCAAAACTAGATTGAAAATTGCTCGGCAGCTGCATCTGACTTCTTGCACGTCGAGCTTCTTCTTCTTCTTCAGAGAGATTCAGAATTTCAGCAGCAAAATGGGACCCTGCAAATGACCTTCACTACTGCACACATACATGCAGCGATGGAGGAGGACTCGGTACAGCTACAATCCAGAACAAAAGCAAGGTTCCAGAAGGTAATACGTAAGGAGCTGTATGACCAATCTTCTCTACGACGGTCTACTTCGCGATGTAATCTCGTGCAAGTAAAGCATCCCCGGTCAAAACTCTTCACAACTTCCAGGATCTTGACGAAAGTGTGAAAGTGAACACTTTCACACTTTCGTCGCCAGCTTCCTTTTGCCAGCCTAGAGCTGCTCCGTTTGTTCTCCTTGTTCTTCTAATTTCTTCTTGGGGCTTCTTGAACGCTGTTTGTGGATCATCAGGTCTCGTCACAGACAATGAAAGATTTTCAGATCATCACCAAATTTTCTTTCTACTACTACCCATCTCGTGAGAGGAGATGCAATAATAATCAAACTTCCTTCCAGAACATGAATTCACAAATCTTGATTCCTCCCCAAATCCTAAAACTTTCCATGATTTCAGACATGGGATTTGTGCGCGCCTGGGTCAGACACTGGAAACGAGCTGAAAGCATCTTGTCACCCCTGATCAACTTGCGCAATTCCGATCCTAAATTTACATCTAAATTGTCGCATCAAATGGTAGTATGCAGCAGTCAATGTAAAAACGCAATTAAGGGCCCCGCTTGCTTGCAAACTGATGATGATGATGTGAGCAGCAGCCTTCTCCAACGAGGAAATTATTGAAAAAACGGACAAACGGCACCACGGATCTCGCCAAGGTACATTCTTCTTTTGGTCGAAACCGTCAGAACTCCCTGACGGAGTCTAGATTTCGATGCGGGAGTCCTGATGCACTGACTGGCCACTTCCAAATCTGTCCTATTTTTGCGATATAAGCATGATATTCTTCTCCCGGATTCGCATCTTCTCCAAATGGACAAACAAAATAGGTACGACTGCTTAGCTGCGCACGACAACGGAATGGATTTTCTTGGTGATCTGTTTTCCTAATTTCTTTTCTTTTCCCGCTCAGATTGTAAATCGTTTCGAAGCAGATCCTCCTCGAGATCCATGGGTACTTACGGATGAAACATGGGTGTGGTTTTTATAGTATTGAATCAAAAGGTTTTTTCCTTCCGTCCAGGGAGGTCCGTTCCAGTATTGGACGTTTCTCATATATATACATATATAACAACAACCGGTTTTCACAACCTGATTATTAAATTTTTCATTAATTAAAATCAGTTTTAATAATTAATAATTTAATTACTTCATCAAAGGAAAAGAGCAACACCATGTGAGAAGAGTAATAGCAGTAAAAAGAAGAGCAATAGCAATAAAAAGAGAAGAATAATAATGGAAGAAGAGTAATAGAAAGAAAGAGGAAAAACGTAATAGCAAGAGAGAAGAGTAGTAGTCCCAAGTGAGAAGAAGAACAAGAGGAGCCAATGAACCAAATTTGTTTAAGACCCTGAGATTTGGATTCGGGTTTTCATGTTTCGATTCTTTTTTCTTGTTTTTTAAATTCTGGGTTCGGTTATCCTAGTCTGTTCTCACATGTGTCAGAACCTTAAAACCAGTTTTGAGCCTGGTTTTCACTCAAAACAAGAACAATCTATTCTCAACGTGAGAATCAAACTGAGAACTGAAGAACCGGATCACCCAATGAGAACCACCCAACACTAGTCCATTCTTGAGGTGTCATTGTGGGTTCTTCAAACCAGAAAAGAAGGGTACATAGCGGTGTTGTGTGGGTATATAGATTTACACATACCAAACTGGTCCCGGTATGTTGCGTATCATGGAAAGGGGGGTATGAATATGGTTTGGGAATGTAATTGAAATGATTAAATTTGGTATTAAAATCTAAAATGTGAAACTGAGTATAAATCTGGTATCAATTTTCTTTTTAAAGTTGATACCAATGGATACCAACCTTGGTCCTAGTATGTTTTCACGATAGGTAGAAAAACTCCATAGTGATCCATAATGAACCAACAAAGATAAACAATGCTTCAAAACGAACCAATAGAGACAAACTAAAAACAAACATTGGCACCAATTTCATGTTGAACCATGCACAAGCACATATAGATGATTGAAAATTGAGATCATATCTAAAATTTAAAAAGTTTGAAGTTTGAAATGTTGTAGAATTTTCCAACATGTGACATTTGAACACTACACAAAATTGATACAAAGTGCAAAGTTAAAACTCAAAATGCAAATTGGAAAAACAAGTTAAAATCAAATCCATGTCTGTAAGGAATATATTACAACAATTACAATTCATCTTCAAAGCAGTCAAATATATTACAACAATTACAAATCATCTTCAAAGTAGTCAGATTGATCCAATTTTTCTTCGTGAGCTTCAAAAAGGTTTGCTTCAAAAATTAAAAAACTCCCCAACATCTTTTTTTGCAAAGTGACAACCAACTCGCCCATCTTCTAACTAATTCTTGTATATTATGACCAAGGCATCCAAGTTTGTGAACCCAAGTCTACAACTAGTTGGTCCCTTCTGGGACCTGGAGTGGAGGTAGGCCTAACGCCCAATTGTATGAAGGGTATTCATATTTTTTCCCTTTTAATTGTTGGGTCATTTTTTATTTTTTTTCTACCAAGTAAACTGGATGTGCAATGCATGGTCATGTTTCAAAACCTTTTTAAACTAATGTTCAATAAATATAATAAACAATGCAAAGTGGGTGAGGGGTATTTCAATTCATATTTTTATAAAAAATCAAAATTTTATAAGGTGTGTAATGATTCTAAAAATAATGTGTGTTTTAATATTGTGGTTAGTTTTGGAAATTAAAACATTGAAATCCAATTAACACTCATTGGAATTTGGATTGCCTATTATTGATTTTATTAATTAGATGTGAATACATCTCATATTAATTTTTTAAAAATCTAAACTTTGAAATAATCATGAGCAAATAAAAGTTCAAATGAATTTTAAAAATATCTATATACATGAAGGAAGGTTGTTTGTTTGTTTTGTTTCAATGGTTTATGAAACCAAGATCATAATGACACAAGAAAAGTTATTAAATTTGCCATTTAGCTAGTTAATTGGAATTTTTATAAAAATTGACATTTTTAAAATTTTAAAAGTATAACTCAACCTAGGACTTGAACCTAGAAAAATATGCCCAATTTACGCATTGAGTGGAAAGGAGGCTCGGGCATGCTACCTGTAACAACACTACAAACAAATTTCCCAAGTTTTTGTGTTTCTGTAACCTTGTGAGATCAGATGAAACATTTAGGGTTTGGTGGTCATGGGTTGGTATTACATTATAAGGAGTGTTTTGGTGTTTGATGGTTTTTTTAATTATCACTTTGAGCCACACCAAAACAAGAGGAATTCCTTGTTTGTTTGTGGATTTCAGTTTTTTCAATGTCCAAAAGAATTGGTCAAGCACTGGGCAAAGAAAGTCACACCTTTGTATTGGGGAAATCCTAAACAGCAAGGCACTAAATCCTAGCAGGCATTAAACATGAATTTCCCATGTGCCATTCACTTTTGAAAAACTTTTCTAAAAATTATCCTTCACATTGAAAGACTAACGACAATTTCAAATGAATTTGTTGGAGTGCTCTTGTAAGCCTTTTGACAGGTTGCTTGTAAAGCAAGTAAGCTCAAAAACACCAAAATTTCATCCTTTGTCAAAGACATGTTGCTCCTTTTCATCACGGTACCGTGAGAGAAAACGCAAATAAATTTCACCACTTACTATACTTATGGTAGCAAGAAAAAAACAAACCCAAACCTTCCATTATTGTAATTATGTCATCAAGGAAAAAAAACGAGCGCACCCAGACCACCTACTATACTGATGACAACACAAAAAAACCGATAGCTATTGAATTTTTTTTATTGTCAATGTAATTAATGACTGTCACAATAATTCAAGGGCTGTGAAAGGAAGGTAGCAAGAAAAAAAAAATTATTGTCAAAGTGCTTGTGACCATAGGGTTATGAAAGGAAGGCAGTAAGAAAAAAAATTTATTGTGAGGTGCTTGTGACCACATGGTGCTCTGAAATTTCAAATTACGTTTGAGCCCTCAGGCCTACCTCCACTAACAACACAAACTAATCAAAACTCTAGCCACAGAAAATATCCTTTTGTTGCAATTTATGAACCAAGAATTGCCAAAATCTATTTAGCAAGAAAGGCCCATCGGGATATAGCCTAGCATGTTCCTTCCACCAAAGCAAAAGTGACCCTGCATTAACACTCAAATTCACAACACAACGATGGAAAAGAAATAACTTAGCCAAAAGTAATCCTTCATTTGCCTCTACACTTGGAATTGGAGTATCAAAAAAAAATTTGATGGGCCATCTACAGTTGAAGTATAACTATATGCAAAATTAGGATTTAAGAAATAACTACATTTCATAATCAAAAGGATCAAAATTTTATTGTCATATTCTACTACCAAAAGTTTAGCCTTGTCATGGTTAAAAAAATCAATGACACATTTCAGCCCTTTGAACCTCAGGTCCAACATTAAGGCCAACGTATTGTGAACACCTATAGTTGTAATAGATTCCATAAATGATAAAAAAAAGGGCCAACACACCCACTATTTCTATAGCCATACGCCCATACAAAATTTCTAGTTCATCATCAATTACACCATATGCAAAAAGGGGCATTGCATTGTTTGACAATTATAGTTGGCCATTAGTTTCATGGATATGGTAGTGGCAACATTCAAAGCATTAAAAAAGAGCTAGTAGCATCTTGTCTAATTTAAAGCACATTACTCTATAACTTGCTTTAGAGTATCCACCACAACTTGTGCAATAGCCCAAGTTAATCCATTATACACTCTTGCTTATAGGTGCAAAGATTGCTTATGATAACAAATGTTAATTCCATTTGCATATTACAAAGTCTCTTGGAAAAGGACAACTTTACTTGCAAGTCTTGTTTTCACTTGAGTTTTCAACTTCCTTGCATGCAATCTAGCTTCAATGCAAGTCCTATCCCACTTTTGTCACCCCTTTTGGACTTTTTTGTTTAAGTTATAATCTTTTGCAAAGCTTGTTGGGCATCCTTCAAAGACACTTCTTTCATGCCAATGCAAAGCTTAACATCATTGGTGGCATACTGACAAGCTTTGGACATTGCATGTCCAAAACAAACCCTTGCAAATGGTGTCTCCAATCGTAGTGGTTCACAAGAAACAATAATAAAAAAATAACAACTAATGTGTTCAAGTTAAGTTGGAGCCTTTGTCTTTCACATATGCAATAATTTTGTGTGTGAATTTGAATTTGGCAAGTAAGGGCTTTACAATTTTTACCAAAGCAACACTTGTAATGTTAGGTGTTTTAAAAAGATCGACATTAACATGTTTAGGAACCCATGCATCATCAACGAAGTTCACGACTGAGGCAAAAGTGTTAAATCCACTTCGATTCATCCACAAATCAAAAGTGACATTAGTTGTAACATAATTAGATAAACAAGAAGTACATATGTATCCATAGCCTTTTGTAGCATGGAAAAAATATGTTCCTCCACTAATTACCTTTAACTTGGAAATCAAATTTTGTTATCCATGTACATAACAAGATGGTGGAGCCATGGTGATTCAACACTAGATTGGGCTTCATAGCAATGTATAGAACCAAATCCTCAATGAATTTTAATTGTGCATGATCACTTTTTTTGTAGCTAGTGCCTCCTCCAAAGAAATTAGTCATTGCTAATGGTGTGATGGTCTTCCTTTTTTCACACTTCTATCGATATCCCTATTTTCAACCTCTTTCATACATGCCTTGTATTTTGTTAGTTCAATAGTATGTTCATGCACCAAGTGTTTTTTTATATTGGTGCTACCATGAAAAGGATTGTATTGAGAAATTCATTTTCACTGTGGGTGGTACTACCATAATGGGAACTTTATGTATAACCATCACATTAATTAGTGTTCAACTCAGGGTGGCAAATGCATTTCAACATTTAGATTATAGCCACATCAAACAACATGTTCTTCTACTGCAACAAAAAAAAATCCCAAATTGCACTTCTTTTATAAAAAGGTATTCAATACCTTTGATTGGCCTTTAATGTAAATATCAACAATATTCAAATGGGTCAAGTGTTTCAACAAACAATATTTCCTCTAGAATTTCAATAGTGTCAAACACTTCTATTCTCCACCTAGTATTTTGCTTTGCTCCTACTACAACTCAAAGGCATCACCTATCTCCCCCCCTTCACCCACCAAATGTGGCTCATGATCAAAGAACATCCTAGTTCCCTCCATGCCCCTTAAACCCTAAATGTATCTCACAATAGATCAAAACACAATAGAACCTCCCTACTTTCCAAGGTGGCTTTGCTTGAAATCAACAATTTCTATCATCAACCTTATGTCTATTACATGTCTTTTCTCTTTTTTCTAGAAAAAACATTAAACTTTAATGCGATGAAAACCACAAAATCAAAATTGCAATAGTGAAAACATGGTAACATGTAGAAACAATTCTAATCCGTTTGTTGCAACTGTTTGATAGAAGCACAACGGTTAAATGCAATGCCACAATCCAAATTTCAAAACAATGATACAATCCTATCAAATAATTATAACTTAATATCCTTCCTTCTCCCTTTCACTTTTGTACAAAAACATAGAAGCAACGCTAGTTGTGTTTTCTATGGAACAAATCTCAAATAACCAATTTACTTGCACAACCAATACAAACACTCCATGTACAATATTCATGTTTGTGTTTATGAAAATGCAAGCTACAACAAGGAATTGAAAGAATTACAGATGGCTACTAAAAACTTATCAATCTTTTTAGTCATCAACAATCATACTAATATAATTGTAAAAACTTTTTTTTGAACTATTTCTAGAATTTTAAGTTCAACATCATCATTCATGACTAATTTTTCTTCCTATTGCTTTTAGAAATGCAATAGAGAACTATTATATATATATATATATATATAATCATATAACATTTTGCCCAAAATTTTGGCCACTCACAATTTGGAGCTAATGAAAATAGTTGGAGGTCATGGTAGTAGTTCACAAATTGGGCAAATAATCTTTGGAAGCATAGATCATAATTGATTTTTTGCAAAAACAACATAGACATTTTTCAAGAGTGCACAACCTCTTTCAGTTCATTCAATTTTTTAAAAGAGCTCACTAGTTTTCTTGGGCACCATTTGATGTTATCCTTGTAAAACACACCTCCCAAAACATCTTCACTTTGCATCTCCAATCTCCCTCCTCTTTGCTTTGGGGGGGGGGGGGGGGGGGAAAACCTTTTTTTTATTTCCACCCCTTTTTTTTTTTTTAATCTCAAAAAAAAAAAATCTACTACACACAACAGATATATCAATAATTAATGATGACCCATACCCAAAACA
>Ga0116231_10007327_pt1 | contig 20309 bp, 16 predicted proteins | sample S1TSphgellanicum_2_FD_89695 | JGI IMG/M metagenome (GOLD analysis project Ga0116231, IMG submission 89695) | Host-associated microbial communities from peat moss isolated from Minnesota, USA - S1T2_Fd - Sphagnum magellanicum MG | ecosystem: Host-associated > Plants > Peat moss > Unclassified...
AAAAAAAAAAAAAAAAAAAAAAAAAAAAAAAAAAAAAAAAAAAAAAAAAAACAAAAAAAAAAAAAAAAAAAAAAAAAAAAAAAAAAAAAAACCACCAGCACAATGAAAAACAATGGAAAATGTAGAATGAAGTAAAGTGGGGCCCAAACAACTTGTGCCCCTTTATTTTTATGGAGGGAGTGCCTCCACAAGATAGTTGTTGAAAGGATGTGCCACCTTGATACCCTTGCCACCTTGATACCCTAGCCTCCTTGAACCTTAAACCTAACCTATAATTCCTAATTTAAACCTTACATAACACCTTAACATTATAGACCTTAGACCCTAAATTCTAGCTACATAGACTTTAGACCTTTAAACCTTGAAAATTAGACTTGAGTATCATCAAATACCTTATCAAGGTATCAACCTTTTGAAAGTTCTTTGAGAAGGTTGATATTCATTCTAGTGAGAATTGATAGGGCGGTTTTCATCTTGGGTATCATCAGATGTGATACTTATAGGTCTTCATGGTGAGAATCGACTTGAAACCTAGGCCAATTTGCACTTTTTTTTCTTTCTTGATAACTATTTTATAGTTTTGTACATTTATAAAAAGAAAAGTATCAAGTTGACTTGTAAAGCATTTAGAATTTTTTTTAGTGATTTTGGAAGTTACCTTTATGTTTAATGAATGTCCCTCCTATAAAGGTAGAAGTGTAACCTAAAATGAATATTACTGGATGATGGACGGAATAATTGAAAATACCTTCATTTTCAACAAGTCACTTTTCACTCTAAAAGATGTGAATGTGGTCAACAAAGGGTTTAAGGAAAGATGTTTTTTTTATGGAATAGGCATACATTATTTCTTGTGTTTATGTTGTGCAAGTCTCTAACAATGATGGTGTTGTTATTGAACTATGTGGCAATGTTTGTTTTATTATTAGACCTTGGTGTGTGGTGTGATGTTGGTTCTTATTCATTGTGGCATTTTGCTCTTGAAGAAGGGTAATGAAATGTTGGTGATTGGGGAAATGGATGTGGTGGTGGTGGTGGTAGGAAAGTCATTTGAGTGATGAATTTAAGAAGATTGCCATGGAGTTAAGGAAGGTAGGGTTTTTAGAGAGCAAATTTAAGTTTCATGTGATCATTCTTTAATGTGTGTTGTTTAAAAAATTACAAGTAGAGGATGTGTTTTCAAGGTAGAATAAATTGCAATCTAGAATTAGTGAGGATCTTCAATTTTACTTTCATTGCATCATTATAACTTAAGAACTTTTGGACCATGGTCATGATAAAATCATGGGTATGGTGGGGAGGAGGTGATGAAGAATACAAGGAAATGTTGAATGGACTAGGGCATCATATACATGTTTGAGTGTTCGGGTATGTGTTGGTAATTTATTAAAATCTTGTCACCATAATGTTTGATGGTTGCATGGTAATGTGTGATGTGTGAAAACTTGTGTTTCATCCTTTTAAAGCCAAGCATATTGTGCTTGAGGAGGCTAGATTGGGAAATTGGGGATAGAAACATTTAACATCATATCACTTGGGTTCCCAAAGAAAGGATGTTGGGGTAGATTGTATTATGTAATTAAATTTTTGGGGTGGATATTTGGAGCAATTGGGTAGGAAGGGTATGGTTTGTTTTAAGCCAAGCCCAATGATCCATGATGTTCAACGAGAGAATTCCATGAAAGATCTAATCCATCAACACCTAACCTCTTGATTTATTTAAGGCTACATGTTTAAAAAAAGCTTAGAAATTAGGTTTTGGTTATATTTTGATCTATTTATGCATTAAGATTTTGTTCATGTTTCCATTGTGTATCTATAAAAGCACATTACTTCTAGGTCTTTCTATGTTTTTTGTTTTGGTTATAGAGGATCTTATGCCTACTTTTTAAAAGTGAACGGGAAATTACACCTTCTTATAGGTGTAAGATCCCAAGCTAATTGTTTAAGAACTCTTTGAGTAAATGTAACAACTATTCCCCTTTTACATTTCATGATTTACATAACTTCATAATAAAGCCTATGTTTTGTTTTATGATGGCTAAAACCTTTGTGTAAGGGACACTCCCAATGCAGGGGAAAACTTGGCAATTGTTTCATCTTAAGTCCATTATTTTTGGAATGCCATCCACCTTGGGGCTTTACCAAAGTCCTAGAGTTATATATTTATATAATTATCATCATATACTTTTAAATTACAAATTTGGATATAACATGACACCATGAAAAATATATATGTACCTACAAAAAATGTCACTTGTAATCATGAATCATTTGTCATGTATCCATTAGAAATACAACTTGTAACAATGTAATATGACAATTGTTGCCATCGAAAGTTGAAAAATTGCTTCAATAACCAAAAAAATAATGCATCATGACATTTTACACCATGAAAGTTGTTTATGAAATATTGTACAATACATAATATAATGGGCAAATGGTGTTATTATCTCATTAAGTGCAAATATTATGGTTTTAAAAATGTCATGTCACTAACTTAAATGAATTTTCTTACAACAAAAATAACCCTTATAACCACGAAATTTGCTTGTTACACCTTACGATTTTATACACACAAACCATGAAAAACCATACTTAAAAAGTTGTTATGGTGAAATATGTTTGTTACACCATACATTTTTACACCACAAATCATGAATTTTTTCCTCAAAAATTGTAACCTTGAAATTTTACATTAGGGATTTATAATGCAGAATCTTTGTATCATGAAAGTAAATTGGACAAAAAGTATTCCATACCAACTTATTGTTTGAGAGTTCTTTAATGGTGAAGAATTAGCAAAAGTTTTGTAAAATATATTTGCAAGCCACCTTATTCATTGGAATCTTTCCTTCACATAAGGCAAGGCATTTTGTTTTTTGAAATACCCTTTCTAGGGGGCATTTTTCTTTTTGAAACACCCAACCTTAAAAAATAAATTCTACCATTCTAAGCTATTCTGAAAATAAGCACCCCCTTTATGAATCTTTGCCTATATATTGTTGGCTACCTATCGGGACTCGTGTTTTTTTTTGTGGTGAATTTTGGCAACATGGAAATAAATAATAAACATTGTGCAATTCATGCTAATGTTTTTTTGCACTCGAAGTTGCCAAAGGCATGAATCTTAAATTTGTTGTACTCTCCTCTTTTGCTAAGCTTTCTTGTGTATACCAAATATATACTTACACCACCCAACATTTTTTTTGGGGCCAATTTTTGCCATTTGGGAAAATATTTTTTGAAAAAAAAATTATATTGAATATATATATATTTCAAAATAATTCGCCAAAACTTGAAAAGTTTCTAAAAGATCACCATGTTTCTGCACATTTGTCAAACATATAGCAAGGATATAAAAGGATTTAAAAAGTTGCCTACTTTCATAGCTGGTCAATAACCAAATGTGGCCAAATTTCCTTGTAGATGACTAATTACTGTAGCTTGTTGTTTTGTTGAAACTTTGTAAAGCTTATGTGCACACATGCACTGACTACATAGGAGTTACATTCAATATAGAAAAGGAAAGAGAGACAAATATGGAGAAAGACACATTGCTCTTCTTTCATACCCCTTTAAACTCCTAATTATACATGCACAAGGTTTGCACCAAATGGCTAACCCTAACCCTAATTCAAGTCCAAAGGAATTATGGGCCTAGTTGACATGTAGAAGAACATATGTTGCTCCACTAGTATCTTGCATCCTTTGTATTAAAACCTTTCTTTGGAGCATAGTATGAATTTTTTATTTTTTATTTTTTTCATTTTTTTGTGTTTTTAATTTTGTATGTGTTTGTTTTTCTTTGTGTTGATCACACAGAATCCTTGTCTAGAATAGGGTTGGGAAGCCTCCCACAAATGGCAAGTAGGAAAAGCTTGGTCCCAAAAAGTTAAATAGGCATCTTAGCCGAATTATTATGACTAGACATGTTTAGCTTGTTGGCCATAAAGTAAGGAGTAATTTTTGTTTTGCAACTTGCTAAATTTGGGTTCCCCTTTTTAGTGAGTTGGAGCTTTTGGTCAATATCCCTTGACCATGGTCATGACTAGAAATATTGAAAAAACAAGGGATTTTGGGAGTTGGGTTGAATTGTGGTTTTATTTGCAGGTGGTGAGATTTTTATTCAGTATAAAACATTGACATGGGCACATCAAGCTAGGTTAAATCTTGTTGAGGTAACAAAAAAAAAACTACCCAGAAAAGCTTCTTGTAACCATTCACCACAGTGCTTTAAAGTAAAAAATTAGAATGTGATATTCGAAGATTTTGAATATTATTATTAAGGATTAGGGTTTTAGGTTTTGTGAAAATTAGTGTAATGATCTAATTGCATGTATAGTTCTGATTACTCATCTTTACGAGACAACTTATCATTGCATTAAAAAATGTCTATTGGGATTCCAAGGAGTTTAACATAATTTTTGTTTTATGAAGTTGTGAAGGTTTGGTCTAGCTAAGGTGGACACCCCAAATCCCATTTGAACTTTGAATTTAAGCACCCTAGGCCATGAATGCTATTGGGAAGAAACAATAGCACAACAAAGACTTGGAAAAACCATAACTAAAAGCAAGCGATATCCACAATATAGAGAATTTTTTTTTTCTGATGCAAGCTCCAACAACAAACCTATATTCACTAGTCCCTTTGTTTCACCACAATTTTATAATCAACCGTAGTTCTTGGAATCTAATTAAGAAATTAAAACTCCTAATTTATGGGTGCATTGTCTTGGAACATTGTACACCACATGTTGTTGTTGTCACAACCCCACTTTGAGGAAGTGTGAGGTCGTCACTCACACTCCTGAAAATGGGACTCAGGAGTCCTCTGGGATTCTCGAAAATTTAGAACGCCATTATAGGGGTCAAATCACCTTGCATCGAGGTGTTCTTTATATCGTTGGAAAGGTCTTGAAATGTAGATGTCCAAAATGGCCTCACATGAGCCATTTGGACATCTGCAACACAAGTTATGGTTGAAAGAAGGGCCGAGAATCAAACTGGCAGTTTGACTCCCGACCACTAAAAGTCGGGAATCGACCCGATTCCGGTGTGTGTAGGTGAAGTGCAACATACCATTGGAAAGCTCTCAAGGAGAGCTACAAGTTTGCTACAGACCTTGTCCCCATTGGAGGTTGGAGCAAGAAGTTATGAAAGCCCAAAGTCTCGGGAGTCCAAACCGAGACAATTTCAGGACTCCACTTTGGGAGTCCCGGGAAAAAGTGCCATTCAGATGCAAGTGCGGCGGAGAGACACAAAAAATACTATATGGGGGAAGGTGGTGGCTTCCCCCAAATTTGGGCCGTGGTGAGTCAAGTGAGTCAAAAGTTGCATGTGGCTTGTCCTAACACCAAGGGTGTTCCAAAATGTGAACTAACCAACTTGTTGGTTGGTTTGATGCAAGTCCAAATAAGTGAATAGCTTGTCCCTCTTCCTGGTCTAATCTCGGAGCTTCAACACGCCCCTCTACCCCTTTTAGTGCTAAGAGTTGAGAGCGTGCCCTGAATCCTCCCTAATTCCGTAACTTGAGTAACTTAGTCCCAACTTGGGAATAACCAAGGATTTGGGAGTGCATCAGTTGTGGTTCATGATGTGGACATGAATTGCTAACCTTTGTTTATACTTGGAGCTTAAATGGTCAATAAAGCAAGGAGTTGCTGGAATTTTTAGTGAAATTTTTGTGTGGGTTGAATGTTAGAAGATTTATAAGGTCCAATGAAAGTTACTTAAATGATGTCCAAAACCTGGTAATAACAATGGTTAGCTTTAAATACTCATTGGAAGAATTCAATATGTAATAAAAACCAGGATCACAACATCACAACATGTATTATATTGTCAAGTTTTATTTTCATTATTTGTTTAACTTTAGTTGGAAAATTGTATTGCTTTTAGTTTTTCATGAAGCCAACTTGGGTGAATGGTAGAAATGAATTGAATTCTTAAAAAATTATCCCACTCTATTATAACAACACATTCATAATTTTTGCTTTGATTCTAAACACACTTGATTCTATAGTTCATTAAAACACTAGATTCATAATTATTTCATATAACTAGAATCTGCATGTCAAAATACATTATAGAAAAATCCAAAGACAAGATTAGAATTCATTTCATTATATTTTGATACTATTAAAATTCGCACAATAATATGGATATGGAAATCACTATATAAGTTTATAGTTTTTTGTTTATTAAAAATTCAATAATAATTACAAAAAAATTCCATGTTTTTTTAAAAAGAAATCAAAACAACAAAATAAAATTTGTGGTATCTCAAAATGGGATTTGTGGTTTTCTACTACAAAGTACTTATAGCTATTCTTACTCTTCCCAAAACTATGTGTCTAAGAATGAAATCTTTTTCCCTAGATGTCCTATTTTTGGGCAATCCCAAGTCACATAATCATGATTCAAAACCAACAAGAATTCAAAACTCAAACCTCTGATGTTCCATGATCAGTCCTTATCTTAAATGCCTTGTGCATTCAAAACCATGTAATCATTTTACCCCCTTAACATTACCCCTTATGTACTTTGGACTTTCTCCTTGAAATCTTTGTGAAATGATAGAAAATGAATTGAAAGCATTTTGCAACCTTTTAAGCATTTGTTTCCTCCACTATAGTTTTTGTAATCTTGACTTGTTCAACAATTAGTGGTTATGTACCCATCTTTAGCTCTGCATTATAACCTCCTTCTCCACTAACTTAGTCTATGATTCTATTTCCAGGGGCTATATCTTGGATACCTCTTCTTTTGATGCTAGAATAATTTCCACTTGCTTTTGTTCTTGAGTTATTTGTGGTTCTTTCTCTTCATGGCCCCCTCCTTTGAGGTCTTGTGGTCTTTTTGTCTATATTTCCCCCTCCTAAACTATTTCACTTATAAGGTCTTATGGTTTTTCAATTTGCACTTCCTCCTCTTGAATTATTAGTTGGGCCTTGTTCAAGTCTCTTCATCCTAGCTCGATGCCTCTATACTTGTTGGACTACCAAAGATAAAATCTAGAAAATTATTTTGATAACTTCCAACTTGTATTTCAGAATTCTTTCATCAGTTCTATACCAAATTAGATTTTTTTCCAACTCCTTTGCAAAATACTCCTTTGCAACCTCCCACCATTCCTTAGATTGTGCCTCAAAATCTTTCATCTTGTTTTTTGTCCTCATTAAAGTATAATACTTCAGCATCTATTCATAATCCTCCAACATTTTCTTGACACTAGTTGGGTCTTAACTCTTTTTTTGGTTGTATGTAATCTCTAATTATGCTTGTAGCTACTACAAATTCTTTTGATATTCCTTATTTTCCTCCACCAAGTTTTCTTTTTCTACTTTTATTGTCTTTCTTCTAAGTTTTTTAGAATTCAGTAAAGATGCATTCTTTAGATTCACCAAGTCCAAATCTATCAAAACATTCTCCTTTTCTTTCTTTTCCTTAATCAGTGTTTCCATTTGATTACCCAAAGCATTTTATTGTTGCTTATAAAGCAATAAAGTTTTTGCCCATTTTCTTTCTATGGTTTCCTAGATTTCAACCTTCTATTTCAACTCCTACAATTCCTCATCTTGTGATTTCATCTATGTTGTGGTTACCTTGAGCTCCTTATTTTCATCTTGTAGTTTTTATATGAGTGTTTTAATCTTATGCTCATTCTTTGCCATGTTTTTCCTCTAGATTTCTATGTTATGTTTATATTCCTTTTGGAAATCCCTTTCCTTATACAATTCCACTTGTAGTACTTCCTTTTCCTTCTCCTTTGTGGCTAATTAGTTATTCGAATTGCTCACCTCCAAATTTAAATTCCCCATATTCAAACTAACAATTGCCATGGTTTGAAATAAGCTAGATATTTTATCTACTTGCATTACTTTTGTAGCTACCTCTTCCACTGAATTTGGTATATTTATCTATGTCATAGGATTTTTGGATCCTTCTACAAATGATCCCGTCTCCTACACTAATATGCTCCTTAGCCCAAGTTCAAATGGTTGTCCTTCCACAAATCTTGGTTTACAATTGGTACCTATACTTTTGGTGGTTTGAACATTACAAAAGGAAGTTATGTTTCCAGTCTCTTCGTCTGCAATCCAATAGCCTATAGACCTTCTTATGTTTGCTATTGTTACTATTGCAAATGATGTTGTAAATGTTGAAAATGTTGTGGACTTCCAATGGTCTCCATCCAATCTTCATATGTGTCCCCATCCAAATGTAAATGTTCCTCATCCTTTGGAAACCTTGTGTCATGTTCCTTCTTAACTCTTGAGCTTGAAGCTCCACCTTTTTCAACTTTGGTTAAGGGCATTTTTTAGACATTTTGCTACTACCTTTTTTCTATTTTCCAGTGCTATTTACATTTCCTCGCTAGTTCGTTTTACCTTGATTGGTGGTTTTTGTAGATTCTCCTTTTGGTGAATAAACAGATACTAAAAGATTTTTGCAAGTATCAAGGTAGACTAACTGGTGTCTTTCTTATCCCCTTTATTCACCTTGACATATTTATACCATTTATTTAGCTCATTACACAAACTATTGTATATAATTTGTGTTTAATATACCTTTTACCTCTTTTTTGCTCTCATCAATGTAATGGCATTCTTGTTGTTAAAATACATCACCTTCTTTCTTTGATAAATCACAAACATGATAACAAAATATCTAACAGAGTATGGCAAGCCCAGACTCTTTGCATTCCATTGATTTGTTGCAAAAATTGTAGGTGCAATTCTACAACTTTGTAATTTGTGCAATGCTAGTGACTTATTAACCTACCCTTTGGAGTCTTTTACATACCCTTCTACGCATACTCCAAAGACATCTACAATCGGTTCTTTGCTAATGACATACACCTTATCCTTATGCCCAAAGTAAATATTTGTGCCCTTGATAATGAATGTGTTTAGAAATTCAAGCACGACATTAGGCATTGGTGCTTCCCAACTCATTAAAAACAAAGGAACAAGCCCTACTTTAGAAGCCTAGTCTTTTTCCTCACTTATATCCTTCCAATTCTCCATCCTTTCAACATGCCTATCGTAGTTCTATTTCGTCTATATCCACATGAATCCCTTAGCATTTGGAATGTGAATAACTTTTTCTAGAAGTGTAGTTTTGTCCATGATGGTGCATCTTCTCTTTGTTGCAAGATCTAACTCACGCATCTTGATTTCCATCACCTTAGTTGTGCTTATGTCAACGTTTGCACTTTTATGGATGGTTGTACTTTCGATTCAACAATGTCCTCTTCCCATGCATCCATATACATTGCTTATGCATCCATAGATTGCTACTCCACAACTTCATTTTCTTTCGATTCTTCAATGAACACTAGATCCATTGATGTAGCTCATGGTCATGTTTATGAACTTGCACACTAACATTTTTTGCTTCTATGAAAAAATTAAACTATAGATGTTTTAGTTTGATCTATATCATGAATTATTGTTTGTGCAACTTATATATTCTCATTGTACGCTTTTCCTTGTGCACATTTTGAAGATGATAAAAAATGTGACAATGACCTTATAACCAACAACAAAATAATCAACATTCCTTCACATTTTGTTTTTCACAACCCTCTTTTGCTTATTTTTTGCTCAACAATTCCATTTCCTCCTCTTGTAGTTTCTATAGCATGCATTTTAGCCTCCTATAACCTTTTTAGCTTTGTAATTCTACTAGTTAAAACTTTCATTAAAATACTATCTTTTTCATTTCCACCATCAATTAACACTATGTACTTTGTGGGCATCAATGGGTGTAATCCATACATTAATTGATATGGTGTATACCATGTTGTTACTTTTTATGTAGTTTTGTATGAAAATAACACTGTGGATAGATGTTCATCCTCATATGTTCTATTCTCAGTAATTAACTTAGTCAATAATGTCCCAAGTACCTTGTTAGTACACTCATCCTACCCATTCCCTTGAGGATAATAGGTTGTAAAACTCACATGTTTCAACAAAAAATGATATGTAAAATACTTAGTGGCATTATTAATGAAATAAACTCCTTATTTGTGACTATAGTCAAAGGATATCCAAACCTAGTTAATATGCACTCATATAATTTTTTTGCTATTATTGCTATAATATTAGTTTTCAATGCTTTTACTTCCACCCACTTCGTAGCATAATTTGTGGTAATAAGAATATATTGTTTTTATTATATCTTCATGTTGGCTTAATTGGTCCCATAAAATCAAGTCCCCATTTTATAAATAATTTCTTTATAAATGGAAAACTTGTGACCAATTTTGCAAGACTTTGAGTTGTTAATCTTCTTGTTTTTTGACATGCATCACAAGATATGTAGTAATCATGCACATCTCTATACATAATTGGCCACCAATATCCAACATCAAGTATTTTCCTTTCCATTATTTTAGTTGCAAAATGTCTTCTTAATGGCCCTTCATGCAATTCTTTCATCACCATATGTTCTTTTGTACTTGTCAAACATCTTTGCAGTTTGTTGTCTTGGCCCATTCTATACAATTCACCATTTTTCAATGTGAATGGTTCCGCTCACTTAACTAATTTTTATTTCTATTTTACAAATAACGTACCTTTAGTTTGTCTTGTTTTCATTGAATACTTAAATCTACCATGAATTTTTAGGTGGTGGCATGTTTACTATTGCTTCTATTTTTTTTAGATTTGGTAGTTTCCATTTTTTAAAAATAATAAAACCCAATATCATCCTTGAAAATACCATAAATGCACATTTGTTTGGATTTAATGCCATATTTTTTACACTTTTGAAAACATAGTATAAGCTTTTATAAATGACTCTCTGTGTCACTATTCAATATGAAATCATTGAAAAATATCTTCATAAAACTATCCAAATATTTTTTGAATGATTTGGTAATAACTTTTTGATATGTTGGAGGTCCATTTTTAACTCCAAATGACATCACCTTCCATATAAAAGCCCTTTAGTTTGTAACAAATGCAATCTTGTGTTTGTCCTCTAGAGCTATAGAGATTAATGATATTATGAATATCCATTTAGAAAGAATATGCCTCATACCTTGCTATTATGTTCAACACTTCATTTGTAAAAGGTAATTGGTATGGATCTTTCTTTGTGGCTAAAAAATTGTGTCCATTGCAACTTGTTCGATGCAACTAGAAAATGTTCAATAGAAGTATATTATAATTAAAAAGTTTATAATCAAACTAGATTACAATTAGATAGATTAGTTGCAATGGACATGATTTACTTAGTGTTAGTTTTTTGAAATCTATACAAATTTTCAGTTTGCCATTTTTCTTGGCAATTACTACTATGGGTGACAACCATGTAGCCTCCTCTACATATTGAATGAATCTAATTACTAACAATTTGTTTATATCTTGTTTGACTGCTATAACATAATTTGGATTTAATTTATACTTGGCCTGATGTGCTAGTGATATAATAGTGTTCAATTCAATTTTTTGTTGTGCCAGCTTTGGTGGAATCCCTTTCAGATCTTTGTATGTCCATGCAAAAATAGTTTTGAATTCCTTCAATAATTGTTCCATTTCCAACACCTTGTTTTTTTCCAATTGTGCATTAATTTTCACCAACTATGGTTCTACATTAGTTCCCACATTAAGTTTCATCAATTCTTGATATTTAGGTAACATCCATCATGTTATTTACAATTCTTGTACTTTGATTTTTTGTTGTAGTTTCATCCATTCCAACACTACTTGGTTGACGATTAGAATGTCTTTGGATACACCTTATCTTCTAAAACTATTTCTGGTTCATATCTATTGTCAACTATCTTATTTTCTATGTTTTATATTCCATATCCTTGTTCTGAAATATTATTTTTCACATCTATATCCATGATCTCCACATCTATGGTTTCACAAATTGAATTGTCTCAGGTAAATTTTATCGCGTTGCAAGCTCGTAGCATTCCTTCCATTGCTATGTAAACAAAATAAGATAAACCCCAATAAGTAGGCATGATCAGTTATTCATCGACTTGATTGATTTCTGCTTTTATCGTTCTTATTGAGAATAATTTTGGTTTTATAGCAAAGATGATATCTTCTTTTTCATGTGTGATACCATTTTAATAATCATAGCATAATAACATTTTTGGTATTCTTACTTCACCTCATAAATGCTTGGTGATTGTAATTTTTTTAATTGTCCCATTCCCTATATGGTAATAATGTTACTCCCCCAATCATGTGCCACTTCAGCATCCTTCAACCATGGTCTCCCTAACAACATGGAATAATTAGAATCTACCACATTATTTTGAAGTACAGTAAACAAAGTTATGTAAAGAATGTCATGAACATATATCTTTAGATCTCTAATCAAACCTACTAGTTTTGTGGCTATTTGATTTGCCATCCTTAGATTATATGGTGCATGTTTAGGCTTTGGAAGCCCTAACCTCAATCTCAACTATTTAATGATGATATTAATTCTAGAACCTCCATTTAACAACGCATCTTCTATTGTATTCTTCTTAATCTGTACTTGGATAATTACCATATGATTATCTATTGCTATAGTAGATGTCCCTACCTTTGGTATTAACAAACCAACTTGTTTTTCTATGGTTGTTTTACTTAGATTTTGAATTTTTTTGGTTTTAGCTTCTAGCAAAGATATATTTTTAAATTAAGGGTTATTTTAAGCAATTGTCCCAAGTTCAAAGTATAACTTGTTTTTAGCATCTATTTACCAATGTTTAGAAATATTTCTTCTAATATGATTAAGTTTTCTTGTGAATTCACTACCTCTTGAGATTTTTGTGCTTCCATAGGAATAATATTGGTCAAACCCAGCTAGGTTGTGTTCGATCCCTCCATAGATGTGGATGGCCCTTGTGTTTGGGTCTGTGTTTTCTGAATCTGAATGTTGAATTATTTCCCCCATTGACTTCTTCAACTATTCTTTTGTTTCCCAATCAGTAGCACTCTTTGTTTTCCTTGGTTCTTTATCCTTGAACACTTGTTCTTTAGTTGTTTTATTTCTTGTTGTAACATTAACATCCACCACATTCACATCTACAGTGATTATTTATGTCTTAGCAATAGGTTGAACCTTTGCTATTATCATAGATTTCCCATAAAACATCTTCTTCATTTCAATAAACTTTGGATAGTCTTTCATTTTATGTCCATTCAAACTACAGATGTGACATGCATACAAAGATGTTTTATGTGGTTTTTGATTTGATTGGGTTGCTTTTGTAGCTGCCATCTGTTCCTTCTTCTTTCTACATGGTTCCACCTTATGATTAGTCATTCCATAATTTGTGCAAAACTTGTTAATTTTCCTTGTATTATTCTATGTTTTTGGTGGTGTTGTTTATTTTGTACTTTGTGGTACTTATAGGGCATTCCTTGCTTCTAAAGTAGTCATCCTTCTTCACACAACATTGTTGCCTCCTTATGTTATTGGAGTGTCAACCATTTCATCCATGTAGTCACAATTCTGATGTATGATTGTAAACCTACTTTAACATAGTAGTTAGGAAATTATTTATGGTTAGTATTTGTAAACCATTTGTTAGTTTCTGAATCCACTCATAGTAAGCGTCCACCCTCTTAGTCTCCTCCTACTTCATGTTCTTTAACTCCATGTATATTTGTTCATCATTCTAAGTTTTCCAATGACATTTACAAAATGTTTGTGTAAGTTCTAAAAAAATACAAGCATGAAATTTTGACATGTAATTATGGGACCAGTCTAATGTCATATCTTTTAGCATATAATTAAATGCATTGATGATATACTCTTTACATTTACATTTCACTACAGAATTAAACACTCTTACATGAACATTTGGGTCAACATCTTTTTTGAAATTAGGACACTTAAAAGTTACCTTGTTTGGCCTCACAAAATGGCCATTTCTATGTTCGAGAATTCCTTGAATTATGACAAATGCTTCTTAATGCCCTCCTTTTGTACCCTTTAGTAGCTATGGAGCTCATTGTGGTTGGTTTGTGGTTTTGTCATGAATAGTCATTATTGGATTAGTAAACACCATCTGTGGTGTCCTAACAACTCCAATATTTATTGTTGGTAATCTTGAACTCCTACTCAAGTTCCTTCCCGCCAAAAATCCACTTAATCCACTATTCACATTTAGTACATATCCAATAACCATTCCTTTTTTAATAACATCCATGCTGGGTGCAATAACCGTTTCCATTCTTATGGTTATTATGACCGCATTAAATGATTGAGTAACTTCTATCCTAGCAGGTTGTTATTGGGTTTTAACAATTGCCGCTTTTGACATTCTTGGTGAAGTTGCATTGATTTGAGTTCGACAATGTTCCATTTTGTGGTTACCCATTGGTAGTTTCTTGGTGGAGAATATGGATGTGAATACATCTTTGGTTCTCTATTCCTGAATTGAATGGATGGATGAATTTGTTGACTCTATGGGCGCCATTGGCTTCCCAACTCCATGCCTTTAAGTTTGTTCTAAATTATAGGAATTCTTGGTTCTCGTTCTCGTGGTTGATCCATTAATGTTCCTACCACATTTTGTAATTCCACATGTCTAATAATACCTACTCTAATGTGGAAATGCACAAAAGGACAATCCATAATTGCATGTCCTTTCTCATAGAATGCATAGACTTTTGAAAGTAATCTAACTACCTTTGAATCCATAGATTCATGATCTTATGTTTTGACTGTGTATTTTGTATGATCCAATTCTGGATTTCCTTGATGTGAGTATGACCGTGGTATTTCATCTAACACATTCATCTATGCCTCTACATATTCAAATGATCATAGGTAATTTTCCTTAGTCTTTTCAAGCACATTAATATTGGTCTTTTCTTCCACCTCCCAGTCTTCCGCTAGTTCGTAATAATATGGAAATGTAGATTAATACACAAACCTAGGTTGTATATTTCTTATATTATCCCTTTCTCAGCTAGTCACCGACTTTGAACTTGAAATTTCCTACGACTAATCAGGTATTACAAAAGTCTTTGTTTTTTTAAAAACTCTATGACTTTGAAACACAAATTATAACTTAGAAGGATACTGCACTCATTCATTTGGGTGAGTAGTCGATTACATTTTTTTCTGTGGAGATCATTGTCTATAATTGTGCTTTTTATGAAGACCCCTAGTTCATGTTTCATGCCTTACCACCTCTCGTGGTAGAAAAGACCTGTGCCCTGCAAGTCTTTATTCTATTTTCAGAACTCAATTGTCCAACATTAGATTCTAATATGGGGTTTCTATAAGCCTTGCACATTCTTTTCCATTTTCAAAATTGTCATATGTTTGTCTTTTAGTGATTTAATGATTTATCTCCAAGTCCAATTGTTGTAAACTCCAAGTCACCATTTGATTCATCTTATTTCATAGTCTTTTGTCTTTAGAATTTATAGATTACTCTATAGTCGTTATGGCATCAACCACTCCGACCTTTAATATTTTTTAACATATTCTTTTAAATTTAGTGTTGTGACATTAACATTGGGTTTGTGACTAAGTGTGAAATGCAAGGGCCCATGAGGTCGAAAATGTGTTTAAGTGTGAAACACATTTTCACAAATGGGGGAGAGTGCAAGGGGTGAAGCCCAATGACTCCCAAGTGCATTTCCACTTTGGGAGTTGCGAATCTCTGAAGCCTTGGTTGGAAAAGAAAACAAGCACCAAATTGGGCCCCCATAACACCATTAGAAAGGTCTTGAAGTGTAGATGCTTAAAGTGCCCTTGCATTATTCATTTATACTTGATTTGCATGAGTTATGGTCAAAAGAAGGGTTGGGAGTCAAATTCCCACCTTTAAAAGTAGGGGTCCAATGAAGTCTGATTAAGGCGTGTTATACACCATTGGAAAGAACTTTTTGAGGGCTATAAGATATTGAATTTTCACTTTCAAAATAGACTTGATTTGAGAAAAATGTGAATGTCAAAAATTTTGGGACAACAAGAATGTCGTAACCCTAGCCTTAGGTTTGTGACCAAGGTAAAAACTTGCAAAAGGGTGCAAGCCAAAAGGGAAGCTCAAGAGTCACATCTCATGTTTTGGGAGTGTAGGAGAGTGTGAAGGAATGAACCCTCACAGTCCCAAGTGAACTCCCATTTTGGGAGTTGAAGTCCCAATGGATTTTCATATCTTCAAAAAGCGATTGCAGAGGTCAAAACTCATTGGATTAAGACGTCTCATATATCATTGGAAAGTTCTTGGAACGAAAATGTTTAAAATAGACTCACATCATCCATTTGGACACCTAAAACACAAGTTATGGTCAAAAGAAAAGTCAAGAGTCAAACTGCTAATTTAACTTCCGACCATTAAAAGTCGGGAATCGCCTCGATTTCCTTGTGTGCAGGTGACAAATCGTTGAAAAGCTCTTGATGAAGGCTACAACTTTGCTATAAACTTCATTTCCATTAGAGGTCTTTACACAAAGTTATGGGCCCTCAAAGTCGTGGGAGTCCCAACCTTGGGAATTTCGAAACAAAATGCCATTTAGATGTGGGCCTCATGGAGAGGCACAAAACATATTATAAGGGGGAAAGTGGTGGCTTCCCCGAAGTCCAGGCCGTGTTGAGTCTTGTGAATCCGAGTTTGCCTGTGGCTCATCCTAGCACCAAGAGTGTTCCAGTTATGCACTAACCAACTTGTTATTTGGTTTATGTAGATTGGTGTGAATGATTGAAGTGCTTGTCAATCTTCCTAGTCCATCTTGGAGCTCTAGCACACCTTTTTACCCCCCAAAGTGTTACGAACTAAGGAGTGTGCCCCACCTTTTTACTCTTTCATTGTTTTCATTTAAAAATTCACATTTGAGTCTATTGAGGAGGTTGGGAGCGTGTTTGATTAAGGTGTGTTATACACCATTAGAAAGAACTTTTTGAGGGCTATAAGATATTACCTTCTCATTCTCAAAATATACTTGATTTGAAAAAAATATGAACATCAAAATTTTTGGGATAATAAGAGTTCCAATTCTAGGACTCCCATTTAAGAGTCCTGGGGAAAAGTGACATTTGAATGTAATCCATGTGAAGAGGCACATATTATATTATAAGGAGGGGAGTGGTGCCTCTTCCCAAAGGTTGCTGACCTTGTAAAGCTTGTGCTTAAGGTTGTTCCTACTAAGTTTGCTGCAACATTTTTATTCAACTTGCACTAACTGCTTTCTTTTCTTGGTTGTGTAGGTTGATCTCATTTTGAGCTCTCATTTATGAGTTCATTTTAGTCCTATCCTAGAGCTCCAACACATCTTTTTGTCCTCAAAATGTTGTGAGTCAAAAAACGTGCCCCAACTCTTTTCTTCTTTTGTTATTTCATTCTGGGATTCACCTTTGGGTCTTTTGAAGAGTTTAGGGACACATCATTTTGAATTGAGAAACAAAACTACTCACTTGAACATTATCATTTACAACATTATAATATAAAATTTAGAAAACCTTATCATGATTGCAGAAAAAACAAAAACAAAAAAATTCCCACAAGATGGTTGCCAAATGGTAGAAGTGAATTTAATTCCTATAAAATTATTCCACTCTACTGTAATGACAAATTTGCACTACAATATGCACACATTCACAATTTTTGCTTTGATTCTAAACTCTGTAGTTAAAACACCATATTCATAATTATTTCATATAATTAAAATCTACATTTTAAAATACAATATAAAAAATCCAAAGAGAGATTAGAATTCATTTCATTATATTTTGATACTACAAAACATTCACACAATAATATGGATATGAAAATCATTGCAAAGGTTTATAGTTTTTTGTTTATTAAAAATTCAATAATAATTACAAAAAAAATCCATGTTCTCTTAAAAAGAAATCAAAACATCAAAATAAAATTTGTGGTATTTCAAAATAAGATTTGTAATTTTCTAGCACAAAGTACCTACAACTATTCTTAGTCTTCCCAAAAGAGTGTTTAAAAATAAAATCCCTTTCCCTAGAAATCCCATCTTTGGGTAGCCACAAGTCACATCATCGTGCTTCAAAACCAACAAGGACTTAAAATTCAGACCTTTAAAGTTCTACGATCAGTCCCTATTCTAAATGCCTTGTATGTCTAAAACCATGTAATCATCTTCCTCCCTTAAAATAGAACAAAACTTTGTCGATAAAAAAAAGTTTTTCAAGCTTCTCGCAAATGTACAATATGGTCAACTTTTCAAGATGTCCGTAATTTCCCCAAAAGCCATGAGTTTTCAAACTTCTTGCAAACATCATCAAATTTATCCTGGCAAATGTACACTACCTTCAAGTTTTTGAGGTAGATCAAAGTATCAGGCAAGGTCTTAATATTTGTGACGACTAAATCCAATATTTCCAACTTGGGCATGGCACCATCTTCCACCTCCGAGAACTCAACTAATCCAGAACCAGAACAATCCAATTCTTTCAAACTTGGAAAGGCATCTGATGATGTGAATGAGTCTGGAAGCTTCTTGATTGATTTACATAGTTGAATGCTTAAAGTTGACAACATCTTCAGAGTGTTCAATGCTGGAAGACTTTCCAAGGAGGACATACCTGCCAATATGAGCACCTTGAGTTTTGAAAACAATGTGACAACTGATGGTAGAATTTTCATCTGTCCACAATTACATACCCAAAATTCTTCAAGACACACCATTGATTGGATGGCATCTGGCAATGTTCCTAATTTGTCACAGTGCTGAATGTGCAATGATTTCAATTTCACCAACTTCAATAGTTGGTCACATAGTTGCACAATCTCACAAGTCACTCCAGATATATGGAGTTCTGTAAGAACTGTGAAATTGCAAATATCCACTGCAAGTGCTTGGCCATATAACTTCCAGCTTGGTTTACCCCATAGCCCATTAGTAGATGAACCATCCAAGCTGAGGTGTTGAAGGGATCTTAGGTCACCCATCGTAGAAGGGAGGTACTTCAAACCAGAACGGTTTCTTTCCATTCTTAGATCAAGCCACTGTAAACTTTGCAAATACCCGATTGATTTTGGTAGTTGCTTTAAATGGTGACAAAATGAAAGGTCAAGATGGACCAATTGTGTAAGTTTCCCAATCTCTTTGGGCAAAGATTCCAACTCCTCACACGACTGCAGGTGAAGATGGGTTAATTGTGTAAGTTTCCCAATCTCTTTGGGCAAAGATTCCAACCCCCAACACCGCTGCAGGTGAAGATGGGTTAGATGTGTAAGTTTCCCAATCTCTTTGGGCAAAGATTCCAACTTCTCACACGACTGCAGGTGAAGATGGGTTAATTGTGTAAGTTTCCCAATCTCTTTGGGCAAAGATTCCAAACTCAAACACATTGTAAGGTCAAGATGGGTTAATTGCCTAAGATTCCCAATCTCTCTAGGCAAAGATTTTAGCTTCTCACATTTGCACAAATCCAAAACCTTGAGATTTTCAATGCCCTTCAGGAATTGTTTTGGCATAGCCTCCAACCTCTCATTAAAAGCAAGAAGTAAAACTTGCAATTTGGGTGCAGAGAAAGTCACACCATTGAGGGTGGTCAAATCATTCTCCATAAGTGAAAGGTTGTGAACTTCACAAGGTTGGCTCTCATATGTTTGGATCCAATCTCTAGGAAATTCCACCAACTTTTTGCCTGGTCGATAGAGACAAGTCATCGGTTTTTGGCCTTCTATTATGTGAAGAGCCAAATCTCTCATCACGTCATGAACTTTGCATGAGGTTGAATCATATCCAGTTTGAACCACTTCAATCAATGAACGCCCTATCAACAACCCCACCAAATAGTATGCAGACTGTGTAGGATCATCCCCTAACTTTTTTGTAGGATCGTCCAACAACCCTTGTGCTTTCCACAATATAATCAACTCCTCCATCCTCACCTTACGATCTTCAGGAAATGCAGCAAAACCAAGAAAACACTCCTTGGATACGGGATTGTCATTATCCAAATTGTCATAGCTGAGTTTGAGACGACCAAACAATGCCTCTTCCTCCTGCTGCTCTGGTAACTCACGTGACTCCCATAAACAATTCAATTGGAATTCCCATTCTTGACACGTGGTCTTCCCGACCATTGATCCACCAATGACCTTGAGTGCCAAAGGAAGACCTTTACACTCGTCAGCAACCAACTCAGCCACTCCCTGTAGTTCAAAAGGAATGTTTGAAAACCCTGTAGGGAACGCATGGACACAAAATAGCTTCCAACTATCCTCCTTTGAAAGGACACCTACCTTCACTTCATCTTCGTCTATCACTCCAGCTTTCTGCAACACAGGCTGGTTTCTAGTGGTCACCAATGTGACACTGCCTCGACCCTTCGCCAAGTTA
>Ga0116231_10007328_pt1 | contig 20309 bp, 23 predicted proteins | sample S1TSphgellanicum_2_FD_89695 | JGI IMG/M metagenome (GOLD analysis project Ga0116231, IMG submission 89695) | Host-associated microbial communities from peat moss isolated from Minnesota, USA - S1T2_Fd - Sphagnum magellanicum MG | ecosystem: Host-associated > Plants > Peat moss > Unclassified...
GTCCTCAAGGTTTATCCTGTGACATTTTTGACAAACACTCTCAACCAGAGTATGCAGGTATTGAAATGATTAGAATGCCTCATGTTCATTCCAATATCTCAATGACTGCGAAGCTGGGGGTTATCAATAGTCAATTTTACAGATTCTTGAGACTTCGTAGTTGTAAGAATTTTTTTGTCTTCCAGATGGTCAGTTTTATTGTCTTTCTGAAGGCAAAAGGCTACCCTTTAAAAGTTCTTCTAAAGACAACTAGAGGGTTGCTTCTTAAAGAAAAATTCCTGTTTGGAATTTCCGCTTTTGGCATTTTCAGAATGATTTTGCTTCAGGTCTTGTAAGTGGGGAGCTTCCTGTGCCCACTTGTTCTTAGTCTTTCCCTGTTTGTCCTTCCTTGAGTTTTTCTTTTCCCTTTCTGTCTTTCTTTCTTTGTCTTGTCTTTGTTGTTGTGGTCTGTTGCTAGCCAGTAGGATGGCTGAGTCTTCCCGTTGGTTCCAGAATTGCAGCAGAAACTCAGTTCATAGGTCGGTGCTTGTCACTGGCCTTTACCCACTGTAGGGAGCTGATGAAGTCAGTGGGGAAGTTGTGATAGTTAAGTCACTATCATACATACTACTGTTGATGGCCCCTGAACAGGTGTGAGACTGGCACTTTTGTTCATACCGGTGTGTGTTTTCCAGCTTTTGTTTGGACAGGTCTTCCCTAGTTTGGTTCTTTCTGTGGCTTCCTGAGGAAGTGTTAACCTTGCTGTTTCTTCTTCATCCTGAGAATGGAGATGTCTCTATTCTTATGAAAGATATTTTGAATACATTAAGGTCTGGGGTTGCAGATTATGTCATTTTGTTGACCACACTACATGACACAATCTTCCAGTGATAATCATATAGTCATAATAGTGACCAAAATGTGGCTGTTGAACATGAATTTTGGAAAGTTGTTGAATCTGTACCTTAATGTCATCAAAGGGTCTCACACTCACCAATTATGTTAGGTGGGTTGCCTAGCTCGCCGTAACAGCCTTGCCAGGCGCCTTACCCAACATAATGGGCAGGGGCTTGACCATTCCACAGTACAGTACATCAACTCTCAACAGAGAGCACCAAGTTGCACAATCTGATGGGTTGCAGAGAGCCCTGCCTTGTTTGAAATTTTGTTTGGGTACTGGAAGTTGACTGTACAGCAATTATTTTAGGCCTTGTTGAAAGAGTCAGTCGAATTTTCTGACTAGGGTCACATGACAGTGTTGGGTGTCACAGAAATGCAAAAATTGTGAAATTGAAGTCTGAATAAGGATTTTGACATTATAATTGTGTATACATGTTTCAGGATCATGATGAACTGTGAGCGAGAGTAGTGCGAGTGGTGGGTTGGTATTATTTCATGCCTACAGTGAAGCGTGAAAGCTGTGCACCAGATAAGCCCATTTCCATCCATTTGTTTCCACAGTACAATAGTATGTGGCTCTTTTGTATTGTGAACAATTAGCGTCTCTTCTTTGATTAAGACCAATTGTTACTCAAAATATGGATTGATTGAGAACTCAATATCTGGAGAGAATCTGCTTTGGTTTGTGATAGTTAATTTGTCTGTTGGGTGCTATATGATCTCATCACAAATGGCAACTATGCTAAAGCACTTGGAGTAAAAGAAACTTTTGATGATTGTTTGAATTTGGAAATGTCCATATGTGAACACTTTTGGAAGATTGTAGATAACGTATTAATCTGAGAATTTGTAGGACAATGCATACATATAAATCTATAAAACAACCAAAAATTGCTGACATTTTCTTCCTTGGAAGCAAATGTGAACCTAATGAATCATTTTTTTAACGAGATGAATTTATGCCAGTTAATTCAGTACACAATTTTTGTGTTCTATACTGACATAACAAGTTCTATTATAATTTATGTCAGTATAGAACACAAATGTCATGAGTTTATTATAATTTAATGTTCTTTGGAGTATTGGGTCTTACTCAGATGTTTGATTTAAACTGATTTTCTTTGAATGGCCATCTTCCTCATAAATTAATGGCTTTTTATTTCACCACTTGATTAAGCGCATTTAAGCTCATCCAGAGATATAATTTGGTTGTTATCTATACGCAAAATTTGTATTTTGGACAATATGGAGATGTATATTGTAGTAGAATTGACATAAACAATGCACACATTTTGGTATCTAATGTGTGCCCTCAAGGTATTGTATATGAATAAATTACTTTGATTAGTCTTTTGCCTGCCCAAAAAATCTTTAAACGCATTCTTGACTTTGTATTAATGTATATTTGTTGCATTTGATATTGCCATATTGAACCAACTTAGTGCAGTTTTCATTATCTGAACGGTCTTTCGAGATGGTTCACATTAATTCATTGCCATGGAACAACTTTATTGCACCCAATATCATACACATGAAACAGAATGTGTTTAACCAAGTGCACTCAACTTGAATCTAAAATGCATTTTATTTCATGTGTATGATGGATGCATTGGGTGCAAGAAAGTTGTTTAACCAAGTGTTCAACCAAGTGCACTCAACTTGAACCTACAATGGTTGTTGAACTGGAACAATCAAAAACTATATCATAGGTCCTTTTATTAAACCAATGTCTCAATTTCAAATGTTCATTATCTTGACTACTGATGAAAACTAAATGAAATTTAGATTTGGTATATGGGGTTTTTAAAGTTTTAATTAGGTGTATGTAGTATATTTAAAGCTCATTCATCAATTTTATTGTACATTAAAGATTTTATTAAGGACTTAAAGTTGCACCTATGGATTATAAAATTAAGTGGTAGTTTGAAGACCTTAATAATATTTGGATATTATTAGTACTAGCATGACACCCACTACCATAAAAATGGGCTTAACTTGTTAGCTTTAATCAACATAACATGATAAATATGAGCACCAAACTAGTGTTGGCCAGGTATCACAATTTTATGATTCTCATCGAGAATGGTTTTCACAAAGTAATTTACAAAAGGGTTCGGTTCCCCTCACCCCCTGCCCCAAATTTTTAAAATTTCTATGCCAGGTACGGGTATCAACATTTTTTTTAAAGAATTTAAATAGGTTCTGATAATGCTGGTTCTCGAAAATTTGAGAACAATTGACTATCCTTTGTCAGTTCTCGTACAACGAATATTACTTTTTTTAACAAAAAAATCATTATTTTAAAATTAAAATGAAGATGATATAATTATTGATTTTTTTTTTTTTTTTAATGACAGCTTTGGCTTTTTGAAAAAAATCAGACTCAAAGGACCTCTGGTTCAAGGTTTTGAAAGATTTCTAAAATAAATTCTAATTTGAGTTTTTGAAAATTTTCAAAGAACCTTGACTGGTTTTAGGGAAGAACTGGTAAAAGAACCACAACTTTGGGGGCTAGGTTCTTTGACCAATTCTTTTGATTTTTTGACATTTATAATTATGAGTGAAAACCAATCCTTTGATTTTTTGAAAATTGTTGGTCATGGGTCCATAATACCTAGACCTGCCAGTTCTTTCTTCGAAAAAGAAAGAAGATAGAACAACGTTATGTTTTGGCCAAAAAAAAAAATTCAAAATGGCAAAAATTTTAGGTTTTAAAGGATTTCAATCACCAAATTTAGAAAAATATTTTAGAATTTTAGAATTCACCAGATTTTATCCTAAGTTCCAGTATTACCCAAAAATATAGTTCAATTTTTTTTAGTTACTTTTTTTTTTATTGCCATATTTGGCTAAATGGTCACTTCAGCTACATCACAAAATTGAAAAGAAAAACATTCACTTAGTTAGAAGTTGAAAGAACAGCCCAATAACAATAATGTTAATTCTCCAAACATCATTATCATTTGACCTGGCCTACCATTAATAAGTACCTACCACCAAATACTAACCCTCCCTTGGATCTCCCAAAGCAAATTAGACTCAAGAGGCAAAATTTGATGTAGCTCTGGTGATGAAGGCGTCCTTCCTTTAGCCCTTATTAAATTAAATTAACACCATAGTTCCAAAGTTCAAACCCAAGGTCCATGAATGATAAACAAGATCCAGTAAGTAAAATGTTTTTCCATTCTACATAGAAACATAACTAAATTTGATGCTCATAACTTTTTTCTCATTGCTTGTATTAATTTTTCATGGCAGCTAAACCTTGAGACCCTGACCCAGGTAAGGGGTCAGACCTTACTCGGTTCTCAGATTTTTTTTGTTTTTTAGATTTAAAATTGGTTTTCACATCCGATTTTCACACAAGTGAGAATCGATAGTTTGGTTTTCAGTCAAGGTATCCCTCATGATGATACCCTGAGATTATCAAACTTGGATACTCAAGTTGTGCCCCCAAAGGTATTTGTAATACCTGCCCAACACTACACCAGACATAGCACAATTTTTTTTCATTTTCATTTTTTGGTTTTAACTACTATTATTGGGCTTTAAATTTCAATAAATTAGTCAAATCTATGTAGACTTATGGCAACCTTAGATAGATCTATGCCTAATTTAAATCAAAATACACAAATTGGTTTTATGTTCATTCATATTTGGCATTTAAAATTGTATGGTCATAAATGCACTAAAATATCCATGAAAATTCAATGGCTTTTATGGTTAAGTGTAGGACCTTTACAAAATAAGTAACTAGTGTCACCTTTCCATGAGGGCCACTTTTTAATACATATTCCAAGATAGGGTCATTATATTATTCTAAATTAATTGGTTTCAATTTTTGTCCTACCAACAATGCTTGTCATTTTCATTCCTTGTAGATTCAATAAAAAATGAATTCCCAAAAGAAAGAGTCAAAGTTAATTGCCTTATTTGAAAGGAAAATTTTTAATTAATTTGTTATAGCAATATTCAACAAAACATAATCACAAATTATAATGAACAACATATCCATGAACATTCAAGTCTTACACATTTATCATATGGTCTCATTTGATTTTTATTTTTTAAATGGAAACATTTTGGTTGATAAATATATGAATGGTACCTTTCAATTTTTGGGGGTGAAATATGGATTATTTATTTATTTAAAAAAAGGGTCATTCTTATGTCATGAATTTGAAATTCTCCAAAAGTGCACCTCATAGATTTGGAATAGTTTGAATCGCATTGTTAAACATAAAATTAATGCACTAAACACTTTAGACCTAGGCCATTTTTCCCTTTCTAAAAAACATATAAGACATTATTAAAAGCAATAATCCCCCTTAAAATTGTGTCCCTCTATCTAAAAGCATCGTTGGGTTAATTTTATATGCCCAATTTATGTTAGTTTAATGGGGTGGATGGGATGAAGGGATATGAAGTTTGGTCATATTTTTTTATGGTTTTGTTCTTGTGTTGTGCAATGTAGGTACTTAGCTCCAATTGTTAGAACCACTAGTTCTAGATTCGAATATCAAGAACTCCTAGTAGGACCTTTACCCATGAACAATGAGCATTGTAGAACTAGGGTAAAACTTGGAACCTTCTACCAACCTATTTTCAAAGGAGGAAACCGTTAACAACCTCCCCATGTTTTGACATCATAATTGGGTTTAGGGTTCTGACCTTCTAGGTCATTTTATTTTGTGAAATATTGATTTGTTGATGAATTGAATTCCTCCCAATGAGAGCTTTAAAACAACTGATTCTACACAAACTATAAAAGGTCTATCCTTACCAACGGGTTGGGCATTTCCAAGATGACAAAATTGGTTGTGGCAATTGTTTCCATTATCTCTTACCAACCTAAACTATGTTTACAACCTACTACCAACCTTTATGGCTGGGAATGGGCAAAAGTGGGTAGATTCAAACATCCCAACTTTTTGTTTAAGGTTCAAATTGAACAATTTTGAAACATTGCACATACCATATGCATAAGAGGATGGCTTGTTTTTAGATTTGGTTCAATGTGTTTAGATTTCATGAATGTGTGTTTCATTTCTAGAAGTTCCCCTCTACTCTTTTTTGTTTGTTCCAAAGTTTTGGCTTAACTCCTCTTGGTTCAAAAATTTAAAACTCATGCTCATATTCTCTTTTGTTCTGGAACCCTAAAGCCAATTCTAAGGGGTGTGTGTGTGGGTGTTTCATTTTTGGTGGAACCCTAAAGTTGCAAATCCCTTTCCATATCTAATTTTGAGGCAATTAAAAAGTTTTCCTCTAAGCTTATGGTATCATTGTGTGTGCACATGTTTTTTTTTAATGTAATTTTGTGGAACCTTAAAGTTGCGAAATCCATTTCTATATCTAATTATAAGGTGGTTCAAAAGCTTTCTTATGAACTTTTGGTGTCACTTTATTTTGTGCTTTTAGTTATTCCATTTTATATGATTATGTTATAGTTGTTTGCAAATGTGAGATTTAATTTTATATGGTTCAATTTTGAGGTGGTTTTTTTTCTAGTGTAACTTTATTCAATATGGTTTTGACTTTGAAACCTAATTAATATGGTTTCAATTTTGAGGTGACTCTTTTTTGGTGTAACTTTATTTTGATTGGTGTAAGTGTTCATTATTTTATGGTGCAACTCTCTCAAACCTTAAGTTTTGAGATCCAATTGTGTATGCTTTTGTTTTATGTTTTTATTTTTTTATGGTGTAATTATGTGAAACATTAAAGCTATGAAGTACAATTATATATGGTTATGTTACAACTATTTGTAAGTGTTGTGGTTCTAGTAGCGCACTAGGTTTTTGTGTTTTCATGTGTTTTTTAGTGTGATGGCAAAAGGATGGCATCAATAAGTGAAATAGTCAAACTATTACACAAACATGATGAGTTTATGTCAAAATTGTTAAAGCATCCAAGCGTCCATTAGGATGCAACATGTCTATTTGGACACTAACACTATCCAACATCATGTCCAAATAGGGTCAATTTAAGTCAAAATGTAGTTCAACTGTGAAGGGAAAGTTAGAGGTGACTAAAAATCATGTCATTGAATCGCCTAAACCTTGTGATGACCCAAATAACTTTTAGTCACCACAATCTTGTGATTCCCAAAAACTTTATCATTTGTGACTATAAAAAAAATTCAAGTAGTAATTGAACTTTTTTTGGGTAGCGACTAAAATTTTTTAGTCTTTAGATCAATGGTCGAGGTTGAACCATCATCCATCTAACAATTGAAATTTTTTGAGTAATGACCAAAATTGAAGGCTCAAAACTTTGGCAACCAAAATTTTCAAGCATTGCCCAAAAAGTTTGGGTAAAGACCAAATTGTTTTCAGTTGCTAGATCAATGGTGGATATTGAGGCATTGTTAATCAAACAACTAAAACATCCAAATGATGATCAAAAATAATTTATCCCCTAGTTCAGTGGCAAAAAAATTGGGTGACCACAAATTTTCAATCACCAAAACTAATCTAACCAAAAACATTTGATCATAAAAAAAATGATCAATGTTGTCCTAACAGATGAAACTAACACATCCAAATGGATGCCAATGTAAGGATGAACGCAAATTGAGGACATCACATCCATTTTGACAACCTTGGTTTATGTCATTAAAATAACATCCCAATTGGATGAACTCCAATTGAATTAAAAGAGGTATCTAATCTTGATATAGAAATAGCTTGGCAACTTTTCATTTCACAACTCTAAGCTAATCAAAAATTATGATACCATTTGCATTGCACTTTTCATTATTGGGGTTTATGTTGTTGTTAATGGTGTTGTTGCAAAGGAAACTATAACCAATTTTTTTTCAATATTATGATGTGTTGTATGTGAACTTGTTGTAATGCAAATTGATGTTAAGAATTTGTCCCAAGGGAAAAACAAAGGACTTTTGACTCATAACAATCAACATGGCATGAACTCATTAATAAAACACACTTCTAATGAAGATCCTAAGTTGTATAAGAAGTGAGGACTATTTTTTTTGCAGATAATGGTGGAAACCAATGAAAAATAAGTTGCAAAGAAGAGGACTTTCCCACCTTCTCAAATTACAAACTTTTTTCATAGTTAAAAACATTATTTCAAATCTAACAAAACACAAGAAGATTTTTCGGAGGATTTAATGTTGTACAATGCCAAAGGCTAATATCCATTCTCATTCATTGAAAATCTATGGTTGAGATGTTCAATTCTTCATCAATGTGAACACACATAATTTTCATCTTGACAACAATTGGTGAATGAAATTCTTTCAAATACTGTAACAAAAACTAAGGAGCTCTTCCAAGCTTTTACATCTTATATTACATGTATGATTTCTTTTGATCTTTGGATGTCGTGCACTTAAATAACACAATTGCTATGGTTGTTAACTTTATCAACAATTATTGGCAACCCTTCCATGTGATTGTTGGAGTTTCTGAGGTGCAAAATATAGATGGGGTGACCATGGCAAACCAAGTAAACGTTCTACTTGACTCATTTGGTTTGCTTAACAAAGTCATTGCTTATGTCAAAGATAAAAGTTCAAATTTGGACACATTGACTAACGTTTTGAAGTTCATGATTTTTTATTTTTCCCTTCAATTACCATCATTTGCAAAATTGTGTTATAGCCATGCAATGTCAAAGGTGGCTTAGTATTGTAGCTGGTGGTGACCAAAGAGTGCTTGGGGTACAGTGCCAGACAGGAGATAGTTGAAGTTGAGGTCCAACGAAATTGCAAATTTGAGAAGCCCAATGCAATCCATAAACCAGGCTAAGCCCACTTCCCCCCACCAGCAACAAGAGCCAACAGTCTGACAAACGTGAGGGCATAAGGCACAATAAGAGTCATTCCTTGCTGGTTCTGTGTAGATATTGTCATAGATGGCATGTACTCAACTCCAAGAACCCATTGCGAAATTGCACCTAGCATCAAGAGACTCCTCATCACTGTTGCAATCCAATGTCCTGTCTCCAGTTTGGCCCAGAAGAGAGCTGCCAATATGAGTACAAAGGTATCAAAGAAGGTGCAGATGGAAATCAGAACTGTCCACTTATTGAATTTCTCCAGTCTTGCAGTTCGCCAGTAGATGATGTTGATTGAGCAAGCAAGCAACACCACTAGGCAGGACAGTACAGTAGCCCAGATGGATAAGCCATTCAAATAGCTGCTTCCGACTAAGTGGAACCAAGGGGTGATGGCCATAATTGTGATCCAAAGCAGGACAAGCAAAACCTCCAACACTGCTGCCATCAGTAATCTGTGAACTGGAAGCGAGTATCTACCCTTCCAAGGTGCCAGTATCACAACATTGAAGTGGCTTTCTATTGAGATTTGGCATTGTGCAGAGCTGCAAAAGGCAAGCAAAGGGAGCTTTGTTTGTGTGGAATCAACAATGTACCCACGCATTGCTCGCCTGGTAATAAGTGCACTTGAGAATGCATCAGTGCGAAACAAAATTACAAGCACACAGGCAGAGAAAAACCCACACATTCTTGACAGCCACCACAAGGATGTATCAAATTTAGTCTCAGTAAGTGTAGCACTTGGCTCACCAGCAAGTGCCTTCCGATAGCTGGCAGTGAAAGGATTCTCATTGCCACGATCTTCTGCATCCTTCACAGAACTGGCTTCTAGGATGGTATTACCCCATGTGACACTGTCATCATTGGCAGGCTCAAGGAGCATCAGCCCAGTGTGTCCTTCTTCAGCAAAAACATCCGCAATGCTCTTCAGAAGAGTTGTACAAGAAACATTATTGGGTATCTGAGGACCCAGAGGTCCAAGCATCCCTCCTTCCGCTTTCTGGTAGAAACAATTCTGTGATCCATGGCATTTGTGGAAAGCACATGAGACACAAATGATTGCATCATATCTGTCATCGAAGCGGAAGACAGATCCAGGAGCAACAGTGACCAAATGCTCACACACACCTTCCACTCGTTCCAGCCGCAAGCATTTGCATGTGACATTGCATGTACAGTTTGTGGCTGAGAGATTTGGAGGACATAGCCATGCCACAGGCATCAATTCAGCAATCTTCCCTGTAGTTGCTCCATAGTATGAGAACAATTGTTTAGCCCAGGTCGTGGAGTTTTCTTCTACCAGCACCAGTACTTGATTGAGAGAGTGCTGAGCATACACATCAAGAATCTTCACACTCCCTTGTCGTTGTCCTCTCAACAACGTCAGCAAGTCTCTTGCGTTGGTTTCTGCATCCAATCTGCGTCTGAGAATTGTAGTCACAAGGGCCGTGATGAGACCCAAGGCTGTCAGACCAGCATCCAGGAAGTTTGCACCGTCGCTCAGTGAAAGGTTGGGTTCCTGTGCTCGGACATATTGTATGTACCCCGAGATTGAAACCGCACAGATCCCTCTGAATGCCAATCTCTGTCTTTGCTGCACTTCAATCCCTAAGCTCCTGCAAGGAGGAGTGGAAGGGTGGGTGGGTGCACAGTTGGTCAAGTAAACCTGAACCTTAAAACCTGAGACTTTGTGATTGCAGCAGCAGAAACTCCCATCAACTGTGGGGGAGTATGTAAGGGGAATTCAATCTTTACCTCTTCCGGTGGAGGACGTCGTCTGTCGTGTACAGATACTCTTCTTGTGACACCATTGAGTTCTGGACAGATGAGCAACGTACTCGAGCTACTGCTGCTGCTGTTCCTTCTTCTTCATTTGTAGAAGATGAAGAAATCTCCTGGAGATCAAGAGGAAGAGCAAGAATGGCCATAAGAACTCCCTCTCGTCCATGTCAGGTATGCAACCTGGCGTGATTCCTCCAAGCCCCACTTGGAGAATTGGAGGAGAAGGTCATAGATAAGGGGAGCTGCGAGATGATGTCAATTCCGCTTGTAGAGATGCTAAGGAGCAGCAGGAGCTCCAGAAGTCTCTCTTGTACCGCGCACATGAAGCGTGGTGGGCGAACGCCAGCATCTTTTCTTTAAGATGCGTTTCTGATGTTCACCGGCCTGCTGCCCTCCGCCTGCCCAGCCAGTATCCAATTTTTTTTTCCAGATTTTAAAGATATAAGCTGATTTCAAAAATTAACGTTTCATGGGGTATATGCTATTTTGTCAAAATAATTTATTTATTTCAAAAATGCCAAGCAACAAGAAATATTTGAGATTTTTTTTTTTAATAGTGGAATGTTGAAAATTAATCAATAGTGGAATATTTGCATTATAGCTACAAAAATATTTGAGATCTTTGTTCTTCATTTGAGTTTTTTTTTTAATTAATTTGGTTCTTTTAGTGTTAATTTGAAAACATAAATTTCAAGAAAATTAGAAAACCTCACTACCTAAAGTTTTGAAACCATCAAATTGAAAGTAAAAATGCTTGGTGAAATCATCGCTCACTGTTTTTTCAAATGCATTTTTTTTTCAATCCTTGCTTTCATTTTTTTTTTTTTAATTTTAAAAAATCTTTGGTCTACTAGGATTATAAGTTACTCCTATAAAATGGCAGCTTATTGTAACTTATTGTCTATGAAATTTTATGAAATTGATTTGTTAATAAGCGAGGTTTTTAAAAAAAAGAGAGAAAAAGAAGGGAAAAGTAAGGGCGAAAGGGTAAGGAAAGATTTGAGGAGGGGGGAGGGGGAGGATTTCGGGCAGGGCGGAGGTATGTTAGGAGGAGTGGCAGAGGAGCTCCGTCGGCAAAGGCGAAGTAGAAATTTTGACTTTCATGGTTCGCCAGCGGAGAGGATTTGCGCCAAGAATCTTGACGAAAACGCAAGCACACGTTTTCTTTTCATGTGCGCGAGCCTTCTCTCTCTCTTCCTCTGGGCACATGCACCGGAAGCCGCACCCCGTAAGCCTCTTCGTCCGCCGAATAATGAAAAAAGAACGTGGGTCACGACAGTCCCCTAGCAGGGCCAATCCAAACATTCTATTAAAAATTGCCAAAAAAAAGTTACAAATGACGGGGAGAGGCGGGGGTGCAGAAACTGCTCGCAGGAGCCTGTAGAACTCTTTTCCTTCTTCACCTCCAAAGGATTTTTCGTTCATGGGTCTTCTTCTCCATTCTCCTTCATGAAGGTCTCAAGTTACAACGCTTGCATTACTTGCAAATGCATTTGCCATAGCTCAACCAAGTCTATCTCATCAAAGTAGGAGAGATGTGTGGGCAATACAATGGTCAAATGATACTTTGTTGGATTTGTATGAGGAGAAATATTTGGCATTTGGTTGTGAGTCTTTCCAAGTCAAGGATTGGGAAAACCTTCCGAAAAAGCTTCTAACACATATTCCTATGAGGACAACAACTTAACATTGTGACAAATGGGACAAGATGAAAAAGAAATATTTTCAAGAAAAGATAGCAAAAGGTGTTATAGGTTTTACAATTACTTCATGGGTTTGGTTCAATAGGATGAACCAAAGTTTGGAGGGCACAACAAAGGCAAATGGCACACCTAATGGACTTAGTTAAGGTTATGTTCATGTTGAATCTTCTCAAGCACCGACCATCAAATAATATTTACCAAATGATGATACAGGTCCAAGTCAAGCTAGGAGTGCTCCTCCACAATCTTTTCCATCCACTATTCTTACATTTGGCACTTCTATCAATACATCCATTATGGGCACTCGAGGTAATATTACAATCGAATCACCTCATACACATGTAACAAATTTACCTAGTGTTTCTTGCAAAGTTGTGGGAAACAAAATATGTAAATTGAGTGGTGACATGGCATTTGCTTTCAAGTTAACTGAATCTTCAAAAAAATTAAAACTTTGAAACTTGAATTGCAAAAGGAGGCAATTGAAACTACAAAGTCCATTGCCCAATCTATGATTGCGATGGAAGAAAAGTATAGGAAAGAAAGTAGAAAACAAACTTTACAATAGGCACAATTTTTTTCAATTAAACTCAAAGTTAGACATCCTCCTAATGTTCAAGAAAATTGACAAGAGATTTGCATCTATACTTTGTATGAATACAATATTCATACAAAATGCAATTGTTGTATGAAACATGAGTTTTATTTATTGAATGATGTGTTTTACATAAAACAACAAAATGTAAATCTACTCTTTAGGATTATGTTTTATCCATGATTTAAATAACACATCTTGCATTTCCTCACCAACAGCCTTAATTCTTTCACCTTCCCATGGAACTGATATACATATGCAAGCAAAACCCACAAAAGGATCTCCTCATGCTCAAACATCACAAACCATTAGTTATGGCATACCTTGCAATTGACAAAATTTATGCAAGGTACAACATGCCAAAATAATCATAGGGGCTTGATCAACATGAGCATTCAATTTTTTGAAAATCTTCCATTGATTTTTTAAAGTTCCAAATGCATTATCAATTAGAACATGACCTTTGTTCATAGATTGATCAAATTGGATTTGATCTACCATATCATTATTTTGAAGTTTGTAATCTTTCAATAAATATGAATGAATAGGATATGTTGCATCCCCAAGTAGGTAAGGTTGAATTTGCACATCTTCAATAGTAACAATTAATTATTGCAAAAAAAATTTGATCAAAGATAATGATACAAACTTGACATTTTGAATTGTCTTACATCTACCACTCCACTTGGTTGACCAACACATGCATTCCAAAAAAACATATCATAATCACACATAATTTAAAACATTATATTGTAAAAGATGTGATTTGTTTATTTGGTTTCACACTTAAAGGAATGTGTGTACTATCAATCACACCACAAATTCGCTACAAACCTATGATGTGATGAAATTGCTCGATGATGTTGAGCAATCAATCTCCAATAGGAGCATGAACATAAACTGAAAAAAATGTGTCACCATTAGACAAAACATCACATACATTATAGGTATATTTCCTAATTGTAAATGCACCTACACCATACAATGCATTCATTCTCTTAGAAGAAATTCCATGTGCTAATCAATATAAAACCATTTTCACAATGTTTTTGAGAGGGATAAGTGTTCTAACAAATTGAGTTGTAAATGGATAAATAAATGGTGTCAATTCCTATAATAAATACTCAAATGTTAAGAATGTCATCTTATAAGATTGAAGGTACTTCCTATCAAACATTTTTGGTGTACAATGCTAGACATCGTTTTCAATAACATCAAAATGTATTTTTTGTTGAGGTTCAACCCACCACATTCTATTCCTTACTTTGTTTCTCCAAGTAAACATATGGCATGAACCACTCCAACAAAGACTTTTCTAGATTGACAATTAGCATGGGGAGGACTTGAATAGGCTTTGGGGGACGAATGTTGGTAAGGAACACCAAAAAAATTGCAAACAGAAGTATTGTGTCATCTTGGGCCATAGTTTTTTTCCACATACAAAGAACTAAAGTTTATGAGCTTCAAACCCTAATTATTAATGAAAAGGAAAAAATGATTCTTGTTAAATGATTGATTGGCTAAAAAAAATTGGTTAAACTTATGGTTAGAAACAAAAGTTGAAAAAAATATGAATTTAATTTAATTTGGGTTGGGATGAATGACTATTTTATTTTTTCCACCAATGGGGGACAAGAAGCAAGTCCCACATGCCCACATGGTTTAATAAATGGGAGACCAATATATATATATGTGTGTGTGTGTGTGTGTGTGAAGCCCCCACCACATGCCCCTTCATTTGACCCCACCCAAAAGAAACCAAAAGGTGTGGGTGTTTTAGGTAGGGGTTTGAAAAAGGAAAAAAAGAAACAAGGGGCAAGGTAGTTGAGTAGTGGACTAACCTTAGTCATTAGCCCCACTACTCAACCACCATGTCATCATTTCCCCAACAAGCATTGCAGTTCACTTTTACTAGAGAAACCCCATCTGCATAACATGAGAATTTACACTAGCCCCCAAGGCTAGAGACTCGAGAGCTTCTGTGCAAGGCCAAAGAGCTCTTTGTCAATTTTGTTCACTAGTTTTTTTTTAATTTCCAACTTTGAAAGGTAATTTTGTATTGTTGATATTATTTTGAAAAAAAAACAATGGTTTTTTATCGCAAGTTGGGGCCGTTTTGTTTTTAGGTCTATGATTTTTAGAGTTTTGTTGAAGTTTGATAATTGTATAATTATTATGGATCATATGTGTGTTGGAAGGATTATTTTAATTTTGGATTATCCTTTTGGTGACATTGGGTAATTATTTGTTTTGCACATCATAAATTAGAGATTTATTATTTCAAAATTTGTCATCTTGAATGTTTGGGGTTTAATCAATTTTGTGGACTTTGTTGAAAAAAAAAGAAACATTGTAGTTGATTGTTTTGGGTAGAACCAAAACAAAGAAATCATTGGGAAATGGTGGAGGCCATTGTATGGCATACAACACCTAAGATGAAAAACAAAAAATATCTAAGGTATCATTGAGTGACATTTGATGCATTCAATGTTTTAGTTGAAGAACTAACATCATTTTTAAAGTTTGAATGTTTTAATCTTGTGAGGCCACAATTAGAAGTCAAGAAAATTGTTGCAATTGTGTTATACAAGTTTGTTCATGGGTTGAGCCTAAAACATATGTCGGACATATTTGATGTGGGCACCTATCCTATACACAAGTATGTGGACATCATGTGTGATGTGCTTTCCAATAAAGACAAGCTTTTTGACAAGTACATAAAAATCCCAATTGGAAACCGCTTGTTGCACATCATACAACAATTTGAAAAACTTATAGGTTTGTCAAATAGATGTGGTGCTACAGATGGCACACATATTTCATTAGTTAATAGGCCAAATAAAAGGTACATTATTGCAAGTACAAATTACTACAATCAAAAAAGGTTTCATAACATTGTTTTACAAACAATATGTGATACACATAAGTTGTTTTGGAACATTTGTGATGGCCAACCTGGAAGAGTTCATGATGGGGGTCAATTTAAAACCTCTAGTTTGTATCATGATTTACAAACTTGACAGATTTAACAAGAGCTAGAAGTGACCATTCAAGGTGCAAAGATCACACCTTTATTTGATTGGTGATTTTGCATATCCTTTACGTACTTATTTACAAAAAAATTGAAAATCTCATAATTCAAATGATGTAAACAAAAAAAGATACAATGGTAACATGAATTATGCAAGGGTTATTATAGATAATGCTTTTGGGTCTTTAAAAAAAATGGTGGACATTAAAAATTTTCAACTCTAGTGTTAACAATGCATTAACATTTGCTATAACTTTTTATGCGTTACATAATTATTATGAGGTGTGGAAAATCCCCGAGCCTGACCATGTGAATGATGTAACAAAAAAGGATAACCTTGCAGGATTTGGCGTTGGTAGGTTACCAACCTTATAGGATGGAGAGCAAGCAAAACAAGTAAGAAAATTAATGAAAAGGGTTTTGTTTGAACAATGGTTAATAGATCGTCCATAAGTGTTTTGATTTTGTGCATTGTATTTTGAACATGAATTGGAATATATTTTATTTCATCATCATACAAATCCATTATTTGACATTGGTATGGTCATTATTCTGAAAAAAATGATGTTAAATGTTACCACTTCTAAAAAAATTAGGCCCTATTGGATCTCTAGGCTTTAAAACTTCAACAAAAAGAACAACCATTTGTAATTGACCTTCTAATAACATTTCCTCCCAACTTGTTCATGATGTAGAATTTGGGTCATAATTTCTTTTGTCATTTGCATCTTTAAAAGCTCTAATTCATTTATAGTTTGTGAATATTATTTGATAACTTTTGCAATGGAATGAGACTCCTTAGACAAACGTTGCTTTTTGCTTGTAGCATTCTTATTGGGTTTGCCCCTATTGCCAAGTAAGTTGCACACCTTTGTCCAAGGTGAGATTCTATTAAATGTTTGGTTAGACGTGTGATTTTATGTGACATGATCATTATTATCAATAAAAATTGGGGTTTGACACTCAAGGCTTTGAGGTGGTTGTGTTTCTGGAATAGAATTAAAATATTCATTCAAGTTTACCACTTGAGGATGTGGTAAATGAGAACTTTGATCAATGCCACCAACTACACTTGTCATTTTTTGTGTTTTTCTTAAATTACTATGAAACTTCTCATACCATGACCAAAAGGAAAGATGATGTCGCAACCCTACTTTGAGGGAATGTGAGGATGAAACTCACACTCCCAAAATTGGGACTTGGGAGTCCTCTGGGACTCCGGAGTCCTTTGGGACTCCCAAAATTTCAGAGTTCGATTGCAAGGGTCAAAACACCTTGCATTAGGGTGTTCTTTATATCATTGAAAAGCTAGTGAAGTGTAAATGTTGAAAATGGGCTCGCATGGGCTATTTGAACATCTACAACATAAGTTATGGCAAAAAGAAAGGTCGGAAGTCAAACTGGCAGTTTGACTCCCGACCACTAAAAGTCGGGAATCGACCCAACCCCAATGTGTGCAAGTCAAATGCGACACACTGTTGCAAAGCTCTTGAGGAAAGCTACAAGTTTGCTTCAGACCTCATTCCAATCGGAGGTCTAAACAAATTGTTATGACCACGTAAAGTCTCGAAAGTCCAAACTAGGATAATTTCAAGACTCCTCCTTGGGAGTCCCGGGACAAAAAGCCATTTGGATGTGGGTGTCGTGGAGAGGCATAGAGTATACTATATGGGGGAAGGTGATGGCTTCCCCCGAGTTTGGGCCGTGGTGAATCAAGTGAGTCCAGAATCGCCCGTGGCTTGTCCTAACACCAAGGGTGCTCAAGAAAATGAACTAACCAACTTGTTGGTTGGTTTGATGCAGGTTTGAGTAAGTAAGCTAGTCCCATCCCAGAACTTCAGCATGCCCTTCTACCCCTTCCAATGCTGAGAGCTGGGAGCATGCCTTAAGTTCCTCACAATTCCGTTATTGAGTAACTTAGACCCAATTTGGGTCTAATTAGGAACTTGGGAGTGCATCAAATGAGCACATATTGCATTGCATGTTTAATGTTCTTCACGATATTTCTTTTTCATCTTGGTGATTTTGTTTTGACACTACTTTCAAATGCATGACACTTCATTAGAGAATGTTGTTTTGATTTTTTTGACAAGTTCTTTCCAATTTTTTGTAGCCATAGGTTGCCTTCGATACTCCCAATGCTTCTTTTTCCACAAATCAATCATCATTTGGAATTTTCCATTAGTCCACAATTTCATACCAACTTGAGGCCTTGACTGAAGTTTAGGGGCACTCAAGCTAGTATTCACATTCAAGCCCAACCCCAAATCCAAAAGTTGAGAAAGAAAACTCAAATTCACAACTTGAAAAGGCTTAACCCTAACCGTTGAAAAAAGTTAACATTGAACCCTTGAGAAGGAGGTCTTTCCAAAAAATAACCCATGAAAAAGTTTGACAAATTTTCTTCCATTCTTTCCTCTAAAAATCACAAATAAAACTATACCAAAACACAATTAACTTGTATAGTTCCACTCCTCACTCTTGTCTTTGGACTCTGCTATTTGGACTATTATCATTGCTCTTGGACTATGGATTGATTGTAGCTTCTTGGTTGTCTTTAAAGTTTTGGGTTTATGAGTGGATTGTTTTGGAACTTACCAAGGGGTGTTATTTTTTTCATTTTACCAATGGGAAAAGGAAAATGAAAAGAAGTTTCATTTCATTCACCATCATAACAACAATGTAAAAGGTTTACTTTTAGCCGTTGCGCTAACAACAAACAAAAAAATGTTTAGTTTGATTTGCAAGGCATATATGTTCTATTTTATTACATGTGCCCAAGGTTCTTTCTTTGTGTTTACTCTATGTTTGTCATTGTTTTGTGTAAACTTTGTTTTTGGAATTGCACATGACAATGAAATTTGTTGGTTTTTTGGAAGGGTTTTTATGTACCAAATATGAAATGCAAATCTTTATTTACTCATACTTCAACATATATTGGTTATACAAGGAAAATCAAATATAAAAATTTAATGATTTGTATTCATTTTTTTTTTCTCACTTTTAGAATCATTTCATTTTAAAAAATTAATTATTCTTTTTGATGAAATTTTTAATTCCCTAGGAAAAAAAAAGATTGCATTGTAAAACATGAGGTGAAAGTTATCATGATCTTAAACATGCATAGATTATGAAACATAGGAGCTAAAAGGTTCTTATTCGCATTCTTTAAGAGTGGGAGGGATCTTAAACTTATAAATAGGCATAATATCCCTCCTCTCCTCTCTTCTAAAAGGGATATTCATGAATATAAGGTACTGTCCAAATATGAAAGGAATTCTATCCAAGAGCTTTATGATGATGGAATATTGGTTATTATGATTGGAGCTTGTTCTCTCTCTATAATAAAAAAAAATCCAATTTCATGATGTAGCCAAAGCGGTGACCATGTAGAAAAAAAAATTAAACAAAATTTGGCTATAGATAATATATGAATGGGAAGAAAAAAGGAACTCTCTTTATTCTTGGCTACCTATTCGAACTTTGTTATTGAAAAATTGACAATTTGTTTTTTTTAAAATCTTGAAATGTGGCCAAATTTGGCCATTTTTTTCATGAAAAAACCTTTAAGTAAACCTTTATGAAAATCATATTTTTCAGGTCACAAGTTAACCCTCCCCTCCCCCCCACCAAAAAAAAAAACACACACACACACACACACACACCATATGAAAAAGAAAAAGTTTCATTAAAGCACCCATGGCCCTATGACCCTAAACACACCCTATGACAAACACTATGACCCTTTCCTTGTTATCTTAGTGCCATCATGCAATTTTTTTTTAACAACAAACAAAGTAAAATGGGAATATTTTGTTGCAAATCCCCCTCCTTTTAGAAAATATTTGTGAATGTTATGAAGGAAAAAAAGTCTTTCCGGGAAAAATTTATCACACTCTAATTCAGTTCCTAGTTTGGGTGTAGGTTTTGGCCAATTTTTCACTATGTATATAATTTTCTCAAAAATTGGCATTAATTAATGCTTAATTTTTTTGGGATGCTCCCCATGATTTTAGGTCAAAATTTTGAAAAAGAAACATTAGGGTAGAATGGCCAGTGAGCAAACATTCAAGTGTTCAGGGCAGATTGGATCCAAGGGAACGGTTCTGTTGTTATTGGTGTCCTAACAAAATTTGAACACCTTTTCTTGGCACATTTGACACATTAAAAATCATCAAAAACGGATTCGAAATGAAAAAAAGCTACAACCCCGTCAAAGTAGAGGGGGTTCAAGAACTCAAAAGAAACAAACCATAGAACACTACAAAGCCAATTCCTGAACACTCCAAAACATTCTTTTGTATGTTACTCTGCTGCTATTAGAGTTCCAAGATGATTTGTAAAACTGAAGGTGGCACTCATATAGTACTTTAAATAATTTCAAATGAACAACAAATTTGAAAGTTAGAAGCTTTGAAAGTAGGAGGGGTACAAAAGAAAAAAAAAAAAAAAAGGTTAAATTTTTTAAATTGAAAAACATAATTTTTATTTTTTTATTATTTTTATATTTTTACTA
>Ga0116231_10007329_pt1 | contig 20308 bp, 14 predicted proteins | sample S1TSphgellanicum_2_FD_89695 | JGI IMG/M metagenome (GOLD analysis project Ga0116231, IMG submission 89695) | Host-associated microbial communities from peat moss isolated from Minnesota, USA - S1T2_Fd - Sphagnum magellanicum MG | ecosystem: Host-associated > Plants > Peat moss > Unclassified...
ACTTATTTCAGTTTTTTTTTTTTTTTTTTTGTCCATCTTTTTTTTTTTTTTTTTCTTCTTTTTTTTTTAAAAATTTAAAAAAAAATTAATAAATAATATCCTCATCTACACACTTTTACCTGTTTTGATACATAATAAAAAATAAAAAACGGTACCCAAAAAAAAAAAAAAAAAAACTGAAATAAGTAAGACTTTAAAAACAACTCTAATATACTGACTTCCTTTGAAAGGTTATGAGGAACATCACCCAATATGTGGGATAAACCTGCAATGTCTTCTTGAGCATAACAATTTATGTTTTCTTTGATGTAAGGCAAGGCATGAGGATTGGGGTTTTGGCACAACAAGGTATTGCCCTTGTGCTAGCTCCTGAATTTTGGGAATCCCCCAGACTAAGGTTCTTATCAGGGATGGTCTGGTATCGACTTCTGAAGATACCAGCCTGGTTCTGGTATTGGATTTATTATTATTATTATTATTATTGTTCCATAACCTATGAAATAAATAATTACATAAATAAAAGAATAAACACCCGACAAGGGAACAAGAGAAGAAAAAAAAGAAAGGACCCAAGTCCAAACAAAAGACCACACCCCAAAGTGCAAAATGCACAATGGGGAACCTATTCCATATGTTATACCTAATACTATATTATGTGGACATTTTAAGGTGTTATCCTTTTGAGTGTAGGGCCTATATTTCCATGGGTTAAGGTGACATCCTTTGTAACCAAGAAATTCTGAGTGTTGCTGTACTGGAAAAGGGTTGCAAATGGGGTCCCTTCCTGCTTTTGAGATGCCAACAAGGCCATGAGGCTGACTAGGGGAAGAGAGAGCATGAAAGAACCCTCTATTTTGGAGCCTTTCTCCTATGAAAAGAAACATAAAATAAAATAAAATATTCACTACCTTTTTCAAAAAAATTGAATAATCTTACAATCTCTAAGATACTAATGCCAGACTAAGTCAGACAAATTTTTTGGAGACCTAAAATGAATTTGCATGTAGAGCAAATATACATAAACCCTCATATGAGGTATACCTCATATGATTACAAAATCCAAAGCAATTGTGATTCTATGTGAATTAAGAAATGAATAGCACTTTACTTTACTCCTAATTGCAAAACCCAAAATCCATGGACATCCCTTGTGCCAAATCCATCATGGGCATCCCTTGTGCCACCTTTTTTGAGCAAAAGAATGAGAGCTTTTCAAAATCAAAGAAAGTTCGTGGAGTTACTAGAAGGTGTCACATGGTTGGTTGGAAAGGCAAATGTTAGGGTGCATTTTATTTTTTTTGTCAAACTGCATAGGTTTACCTTTGAAACTTTGTGGCAACTTTCTCCTCAAGTTCCCATAAGAAGGATTGTAGAAAAACCACCATAACTTTACATCAAAGCCAGCTTTACACTAGAGACTAAGTAGATTTCTTACATTGGTTGAATGATTTTGATGAATAGAGATGAATTTTTTGCCAAGAAAATCAATCCAAAGTTTTACTCAAGAAACTATTGACGTGGCAATGATGAGTAGGCTTGGAGTTATATTTTATTCCCACATATACTTGAAGGTGGTTGGGCCATCACTCCCATAGCCCAAAGGCTTCTTCAGTTCATCTATGTGGGTGTCTTTGAAATGGGGAGTTGGAAGGAGTTTCGGAAGTTTCATACCTATATATATATATATATATATTGTTGACTCTCTCAATTTGGTGGTCCAAGTTGGCTTTACAACTGCTTCCAACCATGGGCCCTGGTAGCCTCTAAAGAATTTTAATTTATTTGGGTTGGTGGTTAGGACCTTAGGACCCAAGTGGCGACTATCCAAAAGACCCATGGTCCATACTTTAAGATGGGCCTAATGAGACGCCACGTTGGGTTGGGGATTGGCTTTGAAGTGTGTGTGAGAAGGTTGATTTTCTCAAGACATTTTTTAAAAGAAAAGAGGAAAGATGGTCCCAGAACTTTATTGACAAAGGTTGAAATGAGTCAAACTTGGAGCAAGTGGTGGTTCTCCTTCCTCTTTCCAAGGAGCGATATTCACAACAAATATAAGGTGCCCTCCAAATACACTAGCAAATTTCTTCAATTGCTTTGAGGTTGGGTTTAGGTTGTCAAGTATTTGAGGCAATTTGGAGCTGTAATTTTGTACACTTTTTTTCCCCCTCTGCTCTCGAACTTGAACCGAACTTTTTCAGCAATGGACTTGATTATAATGTAAGTTACTGTAGGCTAGGATCACCTTCCACAATGACAAAATGATTAATAAAAAATTTCAGAAATTCAATTCATTTTTAATTTCTAAAATTTTCATGATTTAGAGCAGTCTACTATCATATTCTCATATGACTAGTGAAATGAATCGGATCATAGCCTGTGATCATTAAGACGGTTTTCAACACCTCAAATTCATATTGTCACAAGAATTCATTTCGACATAAAGACAATTATTGAATGACCAAAGTAACCCTTTGGTAAGCTAACTGTTGGTTGTTACCAATGTGGGACGGGTATTCATTTCTGTGCAGGGTATTAACTGGGTATCAAACTGGGTATATGCATATATGCCCATTGGGTCTCGCTTTTTCACAAATTCGGACCCCCCTCTTACCTGGCAGTTTCTGAACATTAACACCTGTCCCCACATTGTAACTGGTGGTTTTTAAAATTTCAAGTATCCATAACCAGACCCTACTTGGGGAGGATAACAATGTAGGATGTTTTTCAAAAACTTAGATTGATAACCATCTCATATTTCAAATTGTGCTACCTTATATTGAAAGAAAAAAAAATTCTTCCAAGTTCATTTAGCTGTTACAAATAATCAATATGCATTCTCAGTTGTGATTGGTGCTTGTACATTCAAATAACACATGTGTGTTCAAGCTTGCAAAACATTAGTGTTGTTTTAATTGTCAAGAGCTTCCCTTGTAAGCTTAAAAGATCTCTTGTTGACAATCTAAAATGACACTAATGTATTGCAAGACTCAACATGTGTTTTTAAGGGGGGTTTTCAAAAACCCTAATAGAAAAACCCTTTTTCTACCCTTCCGTGTTTCTGATAAAGAATTGAGCTTTATACCCAGTTAATCACATACCTTAACCCCTGGCCCCACCTCATAACCGTCCCTCTTTGGGGTTTTAAGATCTGAACTCCGATGATTCTTTAAATCTTCTAAAAATGAAAAAACCAGACCTGAGTGATTCTTTGAATTTTTTATTTTTAAACACCTAAACACAACTATTATTTTAAAAGACAAATACCCAACCCCACACTGGTTCTTACCCGAGATAGGCTTCAATGGGGGTAACAATTTGCTTATTTTGAATTATCACAAACTGTAGTTACCATAAACTTGCATAATCAAGCTTATGATATACTAATTATTATAGGGGAGCTTTCACCTTTCACCCTAAGCTTCTTAGGGTCAATTGGGCTTTCAAATGCATATTTACCTAAGAGCCCCTTACTTTGAATGGCCATAACTTTCACAGGACTTAATAAAATTAAATGATTCAAAAGCCTACCTGAGTGCTCCAAGACAAGTTACAAATCACCTTTAGACTCCATCACCAACTGAACATTGATCATGATATCATTATTTTGTGTAACATTAAGTGTTCACTAATGGGCATGTTTATCATAGTCAAGGTTGATTCAAACACTTTGATTCTTGCATTTTGACATTGTATTTAACCTTTGGTTTTTTTTTTAATTTTCAAAATGTGGACATTTTCCTTCATTTTAAAAGAAGTAAATAAACAAAAATATATACTCATTTTTAACACCAAAAAGGGGTACATGTTAAGGGGGTACCCAGACCTTACCCATCTACCAAAACAATTAATTTTTGTATACCTGAACTTTTAACCTGATGAAATTTTTTGAACATTAATATACCTTTACTTGATGAGTAAATCAAGTAATCCTTAGTTTGGGCCCTCACTTCGATCCTAAATGTACCATTCATCCTCCTTTTTTGAGCTATAATGTAAAGTCCATCAAAGTGAGGACCAGTCCTCACAACTAAGGATGAAATCCTCAAAAGTGAGTGCCATAATTTCTTTTGTAACCAGACTAGGGTTCAAAGTCTATGGTAGTATGTTGTTTTCAAAGTATATTGTGACCCATATTAATTAGTTTGGGGAACCCCCCAAAGTTCAATTTTCTTTTCCTTTTGTGATGGGCATCGTTGATTGGCCCATCACATAAACAATTGATCAAGCTTTGGTGAGCATCCCCAGCATTAAATGACCACTATCCTAGGTGGGCTATAGCTTTTTTACAAAAGTGTTGCTACAAGTGGCGACCTAGGAAATGCCTATTTCTAGATATGGCTAATTTAATTATTTCTATTTCAAAAAAAGGGTTTTAAAACCCCTAAAATCACACTTTTTTTTTGTGTTTTTTTCTCATTTTCTGAGAAAAAAAAACATCAAACTTACAAAATTTCATCACACAATAAAACCATTGGTGGTGCTTATATAGCTTCACAGAGCAAGATAATGGATAAAATGGGGAGCTATTGGGAACATGTTGGGAACTTTATGGGAACATAATGAGATCTTGGGGAACATGTGAAGAACCTATTGGGAACTTGAAAGGAACACACTGGGAGTAAAAAAATCCACCACCCCACCCTTCCCCCAAAGAAAAAGAACCCTTGGTGCATGCTACCTCGCCTCATTGGCTCCAAGAATTTATTTTGCCTATTTGTGTTCTTTGCCATTTTTGGCATAGGCTAATGGCAGGGGCTGTGATTTTATTTTATTTTGATGAATTTTCATTATTTTGATATAATTTTTTTAGTAAAATATTTTGTAGTTAATTTCTTTTTTATGAAAAAAATTTGCAAAAAAAGGAAATGAATTTAAAAATTTTGCCAAAAATCACCCCAATTACCTACAATATTGTGTTTTGTTTGTCATGCTGCACTCTTGGTATATTCGGAAAGCTCTTGATGAGTAGAGGTGCATCAACTTGGTTTGAGAGAGACTATTTGGAGCTACAATGTGGAAGTTATTGATTATTGAACCATTTTCTCAATGAAAATTAAATAGAATTGAAACTGAAAATTGTATTGGAACTTGAGGGCGTTCTTGGTGTTATTGGAAAGCACTTGACAAGTCAGATTTAATAGAGTTTATTTCACAATTTTCAAAGCTAAGGTGTGGAAGACATTGATTTCTAAGTGGATTTTGTTGCTGGAAAATCAAACAAATTACAGGAATTGGGTTTGGAAGGAAAAATCAGTTGAGCCCTCAATGTGTTTCACATTGCCAAATTTTAAAATTCCAAAAATGTGAAAAATAAAAGAATGTGTTCACACTTGGGCCAATGGCACAAGCTACACTAATATAGATCATGCATGACACAATGCCAAATTTTGTTTCCTAAAAAGACCAACCGAGGCAACATGAGAAAAAGTACCTATAACCAATGTCCCAAGATCCTTCTATCTATCACTAGATATATAAATCCCACCCCTTCTTCACAAAAGTTTTTGCAAGAAGTGTAAGGTAAAGCCCCAAAGTGGGGGCATTTCTCAAATTGAGGGGCCCTAGGCAAGATCCTAATGTAGTCCAGCCCCACATTTTGGTAAGACCCCCCCCACCCATGGGCTTTACCCATCCTAAAGCACGATGCAAAATTATCATGAACCTGTACTTATGTAAATGATGAGGTGTAGGAGCGGGTCGGGTCTTACACCTACTCCTTAAAGAGTGGGAGGGATCTTAAACCTATACATAGGCATAATATCCCTCCTCTTTTCTAGGTGGATTTCTTAACATTTCTTGGGTTAAATTCAGCCAAGTAAAGACTTGCTTATTTGTTTTTTGCTGGTACATTTACAAGAGTGTAAGAAATCCATGGGCTTTTTTTTTCTCTTTTTTTTTTTTTCCCTCCGTGGTACCCCTTAGGTACTGTATCCACACATGGCACGAGCATTCATGTTGAAATGAATAATTTATTTATTTTTGGAAATTAAGGTTTGTCTCGTCAAGAATTAACACATTGAAATTTGGTTTTATTATTTTTTGAAATTAATTATTTTTCGTTTCTCTGAAGTTGTGAGATTTTTATATTTGGTTTTTTGAGTGTGCAGTAAGAATTTTAGAAGGATGATTAAATGTTTATACTTCATATCTGGCTTGAAGTTGATTTTAGTTAAATTTTCTTAGGATGATTGTCATTTTTTTACAGCTTCCTTTGGGTGATAACCATTTTGGTTGCATAAGTCATTTCCTTAGAAAATAATTTAATTTAATTTTAAAAGCACTTGTCATGTGGGGGTGTGAAACTTGAACATTGTCAAATGCACTGTACAATGATGTTTCTTTTCTTGAATTTTTGAATTTTTTTCCATTTAAATAAAAATTTCAACACTTCTCCTTTTTATCCTCATATTTTTTTCAATTTAAAAAAAAAAAAAAAAAAAATTGTGTGCAAACGTGCTATGCAGGTATAGTATCATGGGAAAAAGAAATGAAAAATTGAACCGAGTGGTCTCTACACTAGGCAAAGCCCTCAGCAGCAGACTTGACCCTACACTAAAAGAGGCCTCAATTGGGAAGGTGAGGGTAGTAGTAGTATCAGTGGTAGTGTTGGCATTAGAATCTGCGACAGATATACTTACTGGTTATCATCCCGGGTATATATGTATTTACCCGGCGGGGTGAAAACTTTTTTTACAAAACTGCTGTTGGTAATAGAACCTTGGTTCCCAATTTGTTTGAAAATTTCAAAAAAATTGCCTTCCTAACAACCCAGTTCTTCCGTGAGAACTGTCAATTCTTTGCAGTTCTTCCATGAACACTGTCGATTATTTTATGTTTCTGAATTAACAGGAACCGGAGGTTCTCTTATTCTGTCCCTTTTTCCTAAAAAACTGGAGTTGATAGGTTTTTGATTCCGAAATGTGTAAAGGATAGGAACCGCCGGTTATTTAAGAACTCCAGTAACCGCACCAACACTGGTCCCAGTGCCTGATGTTTGATGTAGTGAAAAAAGAAGAGAAAGGACCGGTGAAACCCAAAAACCAAAAATTGCAAAGAATTCATGAAGTGTTGTTGTTGTTGTTGGTCATCAAACAAGTCAGGGGAAAGTTAGTCCTCTTCTCTTCTCTTCTTTTCTTTTCTTTTTTTTTTCCCCTCCTTTTCCTAAATGAGAAAGAAGCTTGGCTTTGCTGAGGAAAACAAAAGGCAAACAAAAATAAGCCTGTCCAATCTTCTTTGCAAGAGAAAGGAAAACTTTTGCTTTGTAGCTTGGAAAGGCAGAAGAAAGTTCAAGAGAAGAAGAAGAAGAAGAAGAAGAAGGAGCTGGTGGGAGTGAAGAAGATATGCTGCTGGGTGGGTGTCCAGATCTACGTATTGACTGGAATGACTTTGTTGTAATCCAGAGACTGGGGAGTCAGAACCCAGTTTTCAGATTGGATCAACTGTTTGTTGTTGTTGTTGTTGTTGTTGTTGTTGTTTGCTATGTGTGCTTCTTTGGTTCTGGACAGAGCCTGCTTCCAAATTGGAAAACTTGTTGTACTTCATGTAATTCAACTGTTTCTTGTATTTGTGGTAACGACTTTGAAAATTGACACCATGGCTTGATAAATAAGTAAGCAAGCCAGAAGAGCATGATCCTCAGACCCCAGTTATAATGTGATAAGGAGGAATGATGCCAAGAAGAAGAAGAAGAAGAAGAAGCAGCAGCAGCAGCAAAAGATGAAGCATCTGAAGTAGCTGATGTGATGATTATTATGATGAGTGGAGGAAGGAAGCTGTTGTCTCTCGTGAGCTGCTGGGATTACTTAATGACACAACTTCCTTTTTAAATCCTTGTGAGAAGGAAAATTCTCATTAACGGGTTCAAGAAGAATTTGTTACTGAATGATTCTGTGTTGATTCTTTGTGATCTCCTACAACAACGACGTTTGTGCACACTCATTGATTTGCACCTGCTGCAGTTTACTAATTCTCTGCACATAGACTGGAGCGCCCTTGTCCAGGTTTCGACCAAAATTCAGTCACAACTTGGAGAGTGGATTTTTGAACTTGTAAATTTCCTTTGCCTGTGGGTTTTTGGGTAGTAGTACCATGTCTTCAGCTTCTTGGCAGAATAATATGATGGCCCCTGTCAGCCCTGTAGCTGCCTGGGGCAGCACCAGCGGCACCTCCTCTGGCAATGAGAATTCTTCCCTGGCAAGTACTTATATTGTGAACAGCAAGATCTTGGTGGTTGCAGTAGCAGTACTATTTGGCGTGGTGCTCTTCATCCTCTGCATCCACATCTACGCCAAATGGTACTGGAGAACCCTGCATCAAGCTGGAAACACTGGTGGTACACAGAATGCAGTACGAGGAGCTGGGGGTAGCTCATCAACACAGTCGATGTTCTCATATTTGAATAGCAGCTGGAGCTGGAGAAGAATATGGCAGCAGATGAATTTCCTCAGTGCAGGGGAGAGCAATCTTGCAGCACAGGTTCAACTGCTCGATCAGGGTCTTGGATTGGACAAGGCTGTGGTGGAGCTTCTGCCTACTTTTGTGTACTACAGGGAAGCAGATAATATAAAAGGCACTGTGCTTGAGTGTGCTGTGTGTCTGGAGGAGTTTGAGGAGAAGGAGACAGGGAGGTTGCTACCCAAGTGCAATCACAGTTTCCATCTGGACTGTATCGACATGTGGTTTCTTTCCCATTCCACTTGCCCTCTTTGCAGAACCAGCATGAAGCCTGACATTGACAAAGGTCATGATCTGTGGTTGGAATTGGAATCAAACCCTTCTAGTCCGTATCGACAGTTCTGGGTCAATGAATCCACAGCTGTGTCTACTACTGAAGCTCAGGCAAGCTCATCTCTGAGCAGTAATATTGGCAGCTCTGCAACTCCAGGTGTGTCAGCTCAAGGCTCAACACAGAATCAATCATGGGAGGAAGTTGCCAACCATGGTGTGAATTTGGGTCTGCGATTGGAGCATCAGCAGCAGCTTCAGGATGAGGCTCAGCGAAGTCAAGCTCTGGCAACAACTTCTTCATCAGGGCCTTCTTCCAAAGGACAAGAACAGTCTAATGTCAGCAATAGTGCCATAGTACCAGCTCACATTCCACCATATGTGTTGTTCTGGGGGATGCGCAGCACACATGAAAATGCTCAATCTTCTGCAACAGGCTTGAATTCACCTTTGGAGCCTCCTGCACAACAAGGTTTTCATGCATCAGGTTCAGGTTCAGGTCAGGCGTTTTCTGTTGCCATTGACATGATGCAGCCAATTACCCCTGCAAGTAGTCCAGTGGCAGTTGCAGATTCAGCTGCTGAAGCTGGTCCAAGCAGCAGCAGGTCCTTGCACATGATGCAGAAGGTGCAACTGGAACTTAGCCTCAAGCGTTTGTTGAGCAGAGGTAACAACATTGTAGCCACTGTTGTTACAGCAGCACCACCTTACAACTCATCTACTGACCTGGAACAAGGTGCTGCAGCAGGCCCATCATCTTCCACTATCTCTCAGCAACCACTATGATGTCCAGAGATTCAAACCCATGTCTCTTCCTCCTCTTTGAGTGCATCAATCATGCTGCTGCAAAACTCTTCAGTCTTTAAAGCTTTGGAGCTATCATCACAACAGGTTTGAAGCCACCCAATGTGGACAAATGCTGCACATTTGAGCTTCAGAACTCATGATCCTCAGTTATGTCACTACTTTAGTTGATTAGCTACTAGCTCAAAAGCCAGCAGTTCATCATCCTTGAGTTTCTGAAGCACAAATTATTATCGCTCAAGTTGAAATCAGATGCAAAACTGTTGTAATTTCAATCCTGATTTCACTAAAAGCTTTCTGGGACCATCTCAGCTCCAAAAATGAGAAATTGGAAGGCATCAGCAGCTGCTATCAGATGCACAAAACTGTCGAAATTTCAATCCTAATGAACACTCCAGCTTTCTTGGACCGTCGCAGCTGCTCCAAAAATGAGAAATTTGAAGGCATAATCAGCAGCAGCTGCTGCAATAAGGTCAAAGAAGTCTAGTAGGGCACAATGCCTTACTTATTGCAAAGAGACTAGCTCAAGTTCAAATTAGGAACAAATGAATCCTCTCTTTTTGGCAATGATTCAATTAGCTTCCATTTAGGTCATCAGCAGGGCTTTGTGTCCATGGAGATTATTAATGGAGAATGCGCATGATTGTTATCTTGCAGGAAGATAGCTTCACAAAACGCAGAGAGTATCTTAGACCGTGCAAGAGGTGTAAATACCATTGCAGCTTGTATAGGGTAGACATGTTTAGGGTCCATTAGTTGTCCTGTCCTACCAAAATAGCTTTCGATGCTCTAAATGAAATGGAAAGATGTCTTTTTAGATGTATGTCTTTTCCGAAATCATAATCACAAATGATGGAAGTGATGAGCATATTTTCAATGCATTTTGCACCAATTTGCATCTTGTTTCTTTTAGATTGAATTTGAATTTAATCAAGTTGAATTTGAATTTGATTCAATGGAATATGAATTTGACTCAATGTATTTGAATTCAATTCAATGTATGAATTCAATTTAAGTTGCATGCAATGTCATTCAATATATTCATTCAAATGGAACTTAATTTTCACAAAATCAACTCATTGTTTTCATTATTTCATTGTGAGTGGTAGTGTGCAACAATGCCAAGCTCAAGTAAATTGGTTGTGAAGGAGATAATTAAACCATTATACCAAGGAAATGTCATGAGTTTTTAATTTGTTCCATGTTTACATCCTAGTTATTGTAGGTAAACTAGGGTAAGTTAGATTGAACTAGTTTTAGTGTAAACGTGATTCAAAATATTTAATGTCCAAGATAAAATTCCAAGTTGTGAGATCTCAAATCACTTTTGGTGATTTGAGATTCCCGAACACATAGGTTTTGTCATTGCAAGTTTTAGGTGTTTTATGTAATAGTCTTTTGCATTTAGTTTGTGTGGTTTGTATCATGTTTTTTGGGCTTGGATTCCTATAGTATTACATGTGAATCATATCTTTTGAATCACCAAAAGTTACAAACATGACAACCCAAGTGAAATCCAATGCATCCAAATCACAATAAGTGAAGGATTGAAAAGACACCTCATCTTTTAATTCCAATGCCGACCCATGGTATCTTTGTGTAGCCAGATTTTCAAGGTCAATGGCTCCATATCTATGCCAAATGTTTCAAGAGACCATGATGATGGGAACCAAGTTAGGGTTTTTAAGTTAATAAAGATGTTTTACATGGCTGCACCAATGACAAGAGCAAGTATTCAAATGTTGAAACCTCAAAGTGTTGGTGAGAGGTTAGACCCTCGACATGATGAGGCTCAATGCCAAGTTTGTCTCACATAAACATAATTCCCAACCCTATGGGGGTGTTAACTTTTGATGGTGGGCCAATTACATCAAGGAAGGTGTCTTGTTCCACTTTGAGAACCAAGGCACCAAGTAGTTTGTTGGGGGCAAAAAATGTAATGTACCCAACATCATTGTTTTTTGTCAAAACAATGGTCATTTCTAGTATTCAATCAACAATGGTGTTTTGCCTAGTGGCCACGTTATGTGAGGTGAGGACAATAGGGATGGTGGCTAAATTAGAAAACCTATCAAAACTAGGTTTCCCCAACATACTTTCAAGGCCAATGAAATGAAAGTGCCCAAGGTGCACCTAAAATTTTGGAATGGGGTGGTGGTTAAGCTTCAAGACTTTCTTGTGCATCTCACCATTAACTAAAAAGGTTTATTCCTAGTGTGGTGGTGGTGTTGAATGAGGATGATGTCTTCTAGTTGAAGGGGGTGTTGACACAATGATATTGACCTTAGAAAGTTCTATTGGACTTAACTGTTCAACCTTTAATGTTGGGCAAGGCAACAATGGATGGTCTTGGATTGATCGATGTCAATCTCAAATCATGCCCATACCAAATGTTGACATTTATGGGTAGATTGGAGAAGGCTCAAAAGTTAACCAAACAAGAAATTGTGATCCAATTTAATTCCAATAAACCAACATATTATGCCATAATGCATGCTTGAACAATGGTTGCGCATGTTACATCTTATAACATATTGGTTGGAGGAGCAATTTTGTACCCCTTAAGGATGACATTAATTTTTTGTGAAGAAACCACATACTAACAACTAGGATGGGCAAACAAGAGCTAGTTGTAAATCTTCACTACTAATGAAATCTATTGGAAAGCAAATAGGAAAATCCAACAAATCCACAATGTTGATTAAATTGAGGTAACATCCATGATGAAGATGCACTCCCAAGTGTTGAATTGACAATGTTAGGGTCACAAAGAATCCCATTCATTTAGGCTTCCTCATTAGATCTTGGGCCACCATGGGGCACATTGACTAAGCTCCAAGCATCAACCAATCATTTTGTACATTAAACTTGGCACATTATGTCATCACTGAACCCATAAACAACTTTAAATGTTAATTCCAAACCATCAAGATTGAACCCATTAGGTCCACTAGGGATATCCCCAAGGATGGGATATGCCTACTAGAATTGTTCAAGGGCCTTAATTTTGGTTTAATTGCAATCTTACAATTTGGTGTCCCAATTTGAAGATACCACTATCTGGAAAGGGATTCACAAGCCAAACAAGCTTCCATGCAACATATTATGATGTTACAACAACATTATTAGAACTTGCTACCAACATTCATTACCAAAAAACATGTCACCTTGTTGGGGGCATCAAATTTGGCCATGATTAATTGAATTGATCATTTTGAATTGGTTGAATCAAAGACTTTCATAGGCTAACACTAACTAAGGACTTTCAAACCTTATATTACTATTTTTTTGAGAATTCATTCATGTTTTGTAATATTTGCAAAAAATGTAAATGCACTCATGTGCGTACTTATTGGAGAATGTCCCACGCTTGAGAGATCATCAACTAATTGTTTTGGCGAGATGCAAGCAGCATATCAAAGCTTGGATTAATGAACTAATTTGCAAATGGATGTCACAATAGTTGATTCACAAACTCATTGGTTTAAGTGGTTGTGGACTAACTTAACAACATCGAAGGTGATCCGATGAGCATATCAATCTCATCCTTAAATCACCCACATGTTTGACTAGTGGATGACATATTGGATCCAAAACAACATTCATGCACAATTGTTCATCATGATGACTAACCACCTTTGATTATGGTCAATAAGGTTGGCCTTCACAAATAACATTACTTACATTTTTTAATTTTCCATGTTTTCATACATTTTGATATGGAAGCCCAAGGATGATTTCCAATTCATCAAATATGGAAGAGTCCAATGTCAATGAGAAGGAATAGGTCATGGGGTTTTGAACTAGCATCATTGTCATGCTAGGCATTTCAAAAAGAGTTGATTATAGGCGGATTTTGGGGCAAGTTATGGATTTTAATTACCTCACATGGGGTTTTTGTTTGGCTAGGGCAAAATAAAAATGTTTTACCAAATCACACCCACCCACCCATCCCATTCTTCATATGTTGTTCCTATGGCTAAGATCACCATGTTGGTGTAGGGCAGGGGATTATGGCAATCGTGGGATCAAGGATGCCAAGGGGATTAAGGATGCCAAGGGGATTCGTGTGTGTTGTGAAGGATGTTAATGATGTGGGGGGCCAAAACATCATGGCACCTCCCCAAATTTTACATAGCAATCACAACCTATGTCTTCAACCTTTGAGTACTTGGGATGTTTCATCATCCTAACCCAAAATGCAAGTGACTATGAAAACATGGGAACCATAAATTGGTCCAATAGTTGCAAGATTTAAGGTGCAAATAGCACAATGGCTACTATAGAATTATATTATATGTTTTGCCTTCAACTTGAAGCAATTAAATTAATTGAAAGGATAAGAAGTCCAAATCGTATTAAAGGATGATAATCTTATTTTCAAACAACCTTATAGGTATAATGAAGTAGAAAAAACCTTAGTTCAAGCTTGGATGATAGAGTTGTTGGATGTTAGTTTGGTGGAATTGTCCAAGGGTGAATGTTTCGACAACAATGATGTCAATCAAAGACATTTTTTGCAATTGAACCAAATGTCACATGTGGGGATTACCGTCCAATGAACAAGCATACCCATTTAAATAAGTATGTCATGCCTTACTAGAAGAAATCTTTGATGTCCTTGGACAAACCAAGGTTTTTAGTACTTTAAACTTACAAGATGGCTACAACTATCAACTACCATTGAGGGAGGGCGACAAGGTCAAGATGGCATTTTGGGGGATAGGTCCTTGTGGGAAGGACTTTGGTGGTTCTAACCATTTGGTTTGGAAAACACCTTTATGGAATTCCAAATAATCATGGACCAAATGTTGGCAAGCCTTGGTTTTGTCAAATGCTACATTGATGACATCATTGCTTTTAGTTTGATTCCACAAAATCACATGCAACATTTGTAAAATGTGTTTGATTAACTTAAGGAACATAACTTTAAGTTACGTCTTAACAAGTGTTGGTTCTTAAACACTCATGTTATCATGGTGGATTGAAAGTGCAAAAGGCCAAGGTGGAGGCTATCTCATAGGTTCCCCATCTAACGAATGTTAATTAATTACTAGCCTTCCTTGGCTTGTGTAATTATTATCAAAGGTTTGTTGAATCATTTAATAATGTTGCCAAACCTTTGACCCAATTGACAAGGATTGACTAGGAGTATATCTAAGGTGAGGCATAAGAATAAACCTTTTAGGAGTTGAAAGTTAAATTCACATCATTTCTAATTTTGAAACATGATGTACAAATACCACCTTTTCAATTGCATACTGATTGGAACATTTTGGGTTGGGAATCATATTCACCCAACTTGATGATGATGGTTGAAAGTTCATGATGGCATATGTTAGTTGGTTCAACAATAAGACAAAGGGCAAATATAGGTCATAAAAAACGGAATGCATCATTAAATTGTGCAATCAATTTCATCTTTCTAGTGTTATCTTTATGGTAGCCCATTTACATTGGTCATGGATTTCTAACCTTTGAAATTCATGATGGAATTAGATCAATTCATAAGAAAGTTGGCAAAATGGGCATTTATTTTGTAGGAGAATGATTTTGACATAGTCCATAGGGTTAGTAAGGTTAATTGAAATGCAGATGGATTGAGTTGGAACTCAAGTTCCCATGAGGCAAATACATAAGAGTTCGATGGCATGGTGATGTGGATTTGGAGGTGGTACATAAGTGGCATGCCTCTACTTACTTATGTACCTTGTTAAGGTGTTATGCGGATGTATATTAGACCAACATGAAAAACAAGGATTCTTGTGATGTAGATAGTGAATTGAAAGGTGATGATGCCTTGGATATACATGAAAATGCACCAATCATTACATATTTGCAACCATATGAAATCCCAGTTGGGTTAACACCCAAGGAACATAACTAGGCTATGCATAAGGCCAAGTGATTCAAATGTGAAGGCAATTCTCTTCTACAAGTGTGTCAACGATGGACGAATGTGGGTTGTGTTTTGCCTAAAACAACACATGAAGGCCTTGTGAGGCATGCTCATGAAAAGTTGGGCCATTTTGGGGTCCAACAAACCTATAATTGTCTTTAGGCACAATATTGGTGGTGAGAGATGCAACTATAAGTTCAGTTTGGTTTGTTTCTTGATATGTGGTGTGTGACCAAATGCAAATGCCATTCAATGCATTTACACTTCATTTGCAACCATTGTTCATCATGGGGCTTGAGTATTACTGGAGTTTGGATTTTGTCAATCCATTAAGTTTGATAGTGTGGCATAACCAATATGTTTTGGTTATGATTGAACACTTATTGAAGTGGCTAAAGTTGGTGCCATTGCCTGATCGTAATAATGAGGGTGCCACATATGCATTTTTGGAAAAGGTACTTGGTAGGTTTGGGGTTACAACCAAAATATCATTGTCCAAGGTATGGAATTCCAATATTTATGTGAGAAAACTCATATTCATCATCACACAACTTCACAAGAGCATCTTGAAGTAAACATGTTAATTAAGCAAATGGTGTAAACAATGAAGTGAGGTTTGTGGAAATACGAGCTCCAAGAAGGGCATATTAGAAATTAAAACATACAATTACCATGGTCAACTATGGGATATAACAAGTTTAGTCAACAAGCCTTTCTTGCATCTATTCCACCATATTTTATGTTGTTTAACCAAAGTCCAAGCTACCAATTTTAATCTAATGCAATGTGATGGCAATCATTAATTTGGATGATCCAAATGTGTGGCTTCAGGCATGTGAATAATGAGCAACCTTGTTCCAACATGCAATGCTAATGGCTTTTGAAAATTTGGCAATTGTTTAGCATCAAAATATGTTGCAATATGCCACAATTTGGGGAGATGGTTGTTGGCCTTGAATTCATACATTTGAATTGGGAGATTTTGTGTACTTGTAATAGAACAACATCAACCAGACACTAGATGTTACTATAAGGCATGTTGTTTTGCATACGTGAAAAGTTTTACCTTCTAGAATGTTGTTGTTGGAAAAACAAAATGGTCAAATTTAGAAAGACCACATGTGTGTACTTTGCATTGTGTCATTTTCCACATATTGATGGTAAGGTTGACCCATCTTTAATGGTTGTCCATGTATGTTGTGTGGGTAGTTTATGGGAGTTGTTAATGTGTTAATTTGTGATCAATGTTCTAAAGGTTGGCATATTGAATGACTCATGCCACCATTGGAGGAAATGCTAGTTGAAAAATAGTTTTGCCACCAATGCACAAAATAAACCTAGGTGTTTATTCTTGTTGTTAAATAATAGGAAGCAACATAAATTGTTTTCCAAGATGATTCACATTTGGCAAAAGAATTGATGGATTGTAATTAGGTGACTAATGATGGGGTTCTCATTTGCACTTAACCTATTGGTTCTTTCATCTTTAAACCAAAGTGTTCATTCATGGTGCATTTCCATAAATCATTTCTTACATTGCTATTTGGCTTAAGGGGGGGACTTTAAACCTAGATAGGGGGTGGTTTGAATGTGTTGTATCATTTAAAGTATCTATGTGTTGTATGTATGTTTATAATGATGTTGTAGGCAATGACACAAGAATGCATGATAACATTTAAATGTATTGTACCATTCAAAGTATTTTTGTATTGTGTTGTATGTTTGTTGACAATGTTTGTTGGAGGCACCAACATAGGAGTTCACAACAAAAAAATTACCCACCAAATTAGTTGTTAGCAAGTTTGTTAATTAAGATGTTAATCTCCACTACTTGTCCCATCTTGCAATTGAAAAAAACATTCAAACTTTTGTTGATAGTGACTTAATTTGCAAAGAAACAACTTGCAAACATGGATTATTATACAAAGTAACATTCATTAATATTGTAGTTATAGGGTTTTAGAACTCCAAATTAAGATGAAAACTATGGTACTTGGTTATTGAAAAGGTTAAGAAAAATGAAATTTACAAGCTTAAGCAGATGAAGGAAATTGGGTTTAAAAATGCTTGGCAAGTTATTAATTATTAAAAACATTTAGGTAGGTATATTGATTTTAATAGGCTTCAAATAATTTTCAAATTATCAATCTTGTTAAAGGCAACTTAGGTAAATGACAAATATTTCACCCTATTCACAAGGTACGTCTATGGGTAAATATTTCAACACTCACCCTATACATACCAAGTGGGTAAAGATAAAATAAATACAAATATTTACACATGTATGGACAACATATTTGGGTGAAAGCACTGTAAATTATGCCAAAAAAGTAGTCCCACATGTAGCCACAATTAAATTTATGGCATAAACATGAAAAAACTTATTCAAAACTTCTTTAATTTTCAGTAGAAAATAATGGTGCACTCCATTGAATTCATGGTAAACTACACATGACGTGAGGAATTTTAATATAAGAAAAAGGATGAAAAGTATCTTTTAAACTAGTCAAGTTTTCAAATTTTCCAACATGCTTTTATATAATTTTTTTGATAGATTACTATTATAATATGAAATTTTTAAAAACACATTGATACATATTAGTGCTTTATCCATTTGAAAATATAAAAAATCCAATTATAATTGCACTTTCAAAAATGAGAAAATTCCAAAGGAATGTCCAATTTTGTCTTTTGGGTCCTTTTGGTTGGAGTGAAGGACATCAACCACCATTGTGGATGGTTATGTGCACCACTAAGTTCATGGACACCATGGTCAACACTTGTCTTGCCAAGAGCAAGATAAAAAAATTCTCTTGTATATGTTGCCACTCCTTGCTAGCGTTGAAAGTGCAAATTTTAATGAAAAAGGCCAATTATAACAACTAGCATGGTTTCATTTGCTTACAAACAAATATGTCTAAATTTCTTTTACATACGTTTTCCACCAACATCAATCAAACCCTTTGAATGTCACTAAAGTCGCAGTTCTTGACATTCACAAAGTTTGTAAAATGGTTTCGAACATCTTGTAGTTATAATTTTACTTGTAGTTATTTCCTTTTGTGAAATCAATGTTTGGTTTTGAAAGGCCTTCACATGTCATTTAATGTTTTCTCAAACTTGGTGACTTTATTTTCAATGGTGAATATTAGTGTTGGGTAGGTAACTTCTTTGGTGGGTAAGAACTAAAAGCTAAGAACAATCATTTTTGGTTCCAATTAGTAAAAACTAGATTTGAATTGGGCTGATTTTTTTAATTAGACCTGAAACCAAAACTAACATACATTTTTTGAAAAAATATATGGATTACAATCAAGGGTTAGTTGGTAGTTAACCATCAATTCTAATCTTAGTTAATAAAAATGAAATCCAAATTAGGATTGATTTTCAAAACTAAAACCAAAGGTTCATCATAAGAATAAAAAACTGCCAAACATTAATGGATATGGTAAGGTAAGTAAAGGAACGTACAACAAAAGGGAAACCCTTCCAAAGTAGAAGCCAATTTAAGAACGCCATAACTAATGAACTTATGATGACAAATGTTTGCAATTTCACATGGTCTATCCAATTGGGTTTTTTCCCGAATGGTTTTGTAAGAAAGTTCATAGACTGCACTTCAAACATTATAAAGTATCCAAGAAAAGATGTCCTAACTATGTAATAGAGTTCGCTCGCTGCCAAGTACACCTAGATTAGTAATTAGCCTCCAAGTACATGGCATGTTACATGGGGTAACATAAGAATTTATGTCCATTTCACATTTCATTTGAGTTTTTTGTGAAGGAGAAAGTCAAGTTGTTTTTCTATTGGGCTAGTTGGGTCCAAATGTTTTAAGATATACTAAAATTGTGACATAACATCAGCCTTTTCTATATTTTTATCTAGTTTTTTTTACCATGTAAAGACACATTTATGGATGATTATGATGGAATTTAAAATTGTAATAGTCTAAAACATGGTAATGAAATATTTGACACTTTTTTATTCATTATATTAATTTTGACGAGGATCAAAATATAGGGGGGGGAAGGCCTACATTACTAAGGACTAGGCCCTTTTTGTCCTTGGTGGTATACCTTAAAGGATTTTCACCTAGCTTATTTCCCTCTCCCAAAACTTTGCAAGGAGAAACTTTCAAACTTCATTTTGTAGAAAAGGTTTTTGTGGGGGAAGGGGAGGGGTGGTAGAAAGTGGGGATAGAGGGGGCAAAGGGGTGTGTAATAATATTTAAATAGGTAGTTGTGGTGAATTGCATGAGTTTTGGGTAGTAAATTCTCAAGGTGTCTTTGAACAATTGGGAACAATGGTGTTTTGCACTATTTTGAACAATGGCAAAGGAGCAAGAGGCTTTGTAGGGTGGAAACCAAAATAATCATCATGTGCAATTTAATCCCAATGAACATAAACTCAATATGATACTTGCCAATACACAAAAGGATAGATCTTCACACATACTACATCAACATTTCAATTCACCTTTTGTTTGGCTAGGTTTTAACCTAGATTTCATTATCCTCATGCTTTCATGCATTCATTAGGTTCCAACATTTTTTGTTAGTGGAGATGTTGGATCATGCAAGTTTTTTGTTTGATCTAAAACATTATTTTGTTAACGTTTTAGAAATGCAAATTTGTAACGTAACTACTAATTTACATAGTAATAACTTTCACATTCTTTTGGAATCTATGTTGCATCATTATAAATTTTGTTTAACACCTCATAAATGAACAATAGTTGAAATGAAAACTTTTAAGCATTTCACTCCCCTTAACATCTATGCATTGATTTGGATATATCATTAGTTCAATCTCTTCTTGAACATTTCATAACAAAAATATGGATTTGTGTGTAACCCATTAAAATGAAAGAAATGGCAT
>Ga0116231_10007330_pt1 | contig 20307 bp, 15 predicted proteins | sample S1TSphgellanicum_2_FD_89695 | JGI IMG/M metagenome (GOLD analysis project Ga0116231, IMG submission 89695) | Host-associated microbial communities from peat moss isolated from Minnesota, USA - S1T2_Fd - Sphagnum magellanicum MG | ecosystem: Host-associated > Plants > Peat moss > Unclassified...
GGATCCCCCACCCCCCCCCCCCCCCTCCCCCCCCCCCCCCCATCCCCCCCCATTTTTCCTCCTATCCGCCCGCCCCCCTCCCCCCCCCTTTCCCCCCCCCCCGCCCCCCCCCCCCCCCCCCCCCCCCCCCCCCCCCCCCTTGCCCTTTTTTTTTTTTTTTTCCTCCCTTTTTTTTTTTATCTCTTTTTTTTTTTTTTGGTTTTTTTTGGGTTTTTCCAACACTACCCACCCCCCCAAAGAAAAAGTTGAGATTTCTGGTGATGTATTTCAAAAGAAGTAGTAATTTTTTAAAAAAACTTCCAAGCTCTCTATGTCTCTTGATCATCTAGCTCTTCGTTGTCCAGGGCAAGAAGAAGGTGTTTCTTATTTTTGGGATTCTGGTTTTGCTCTTGGAGTTGAGTAAAGAAGAAGAAGAAGAAGAAGAAGAAGAAGTCTAGTTGTGTGTGTGTGTGAGTATTTTTTTTTTTGTTTCTTCTTCTTTGCTTCTACAAGTTTTTTGGGTTGGAGAGAGAGAGAAAGGAACTAAGTAAGTAATTGTGTGAAAGAAGGAAAAGAAAATGGCAGGCGGAGGTATGGTGACCACTGGTGAGGTGAAGCACTTCGAAGGAAAAGCCACGGTGTATGTAGTGCTCACTTGCATCCTGGCAGCATGTGGTGGTCTTATGTTCGGCTACGATGTCGGAATTTCAGGTAAAGATCGACGTAGGTTTTTTCTGAGTGGACGTAAGTTTGAAAAATCATGAGAATGAATTCTCCTGCTAAAATTGCTGCTCTATTTATAAATTTTTGGCAGAGTTTCTGATCCATCATCATCTAGTTCCCATTTTTATTTAATTATTTCCCCCTTCCATTGCAGCTCATGTTTCTTTGCACAAAGCATAGGAAAGAGGCTCTTGGGTACGTCTGAGAGAGAGAGAGAGAGAGAGAGAGAGAAAGAGATTCAGCTCTATCAGTGTAGGTAGGTAATTGTGTGGGTGAGCCTGGACACCCCAGTTTGCAATTCCAGAGTTTTTTTTTCCTTTTTGGGTGAAGAAGAAGAAGAAGGGTGAGCTGACAAGCTTTGTGGACCGGTTTGGTTTCAGTGCTGGAACTGTGCTAACTGTGTGATGGATGGGATGGTGGTGCAGGTGGGGTGACGTCTATGAACGATTTCTTAGCGAAATTCTTTCCCAACGTGCTTGCCAACAAGCTCCGATCTGCTAACACAGGCAACACCTACTGCCAGTACAATGACCAGAAGCTGCAGGCTTTCACTTCCTCTCTCTACCTGGCAGGTCTGGTGTCCACCTTCTTTGCGGCTCCTGTTACCAGGCGGTATGGCAGGAAACCCACCATGCTCATCGCTGGTCTCTGCTTCTGTGCCGGTGTCGTCTTCAACGCTGCAGCTCAGGATCTTGCCATGCTCATCATCGGCCGAGTCCTTCTTGGCTGGGGCGTGGGTTTCGCTAATCAGGTGAAGAACATGATCAGCTGCTGCAGCAGCAACTCTCATCAACATCTTTCCCCTACCCATCTCTCTCCGTGTTTGTCTCTGTGTCTCTCTTTCTCCTATGCTGGTGCCCGAACTCTGAGGAATTCACTAATCTAGGATTGAGGGTCTCTTTCCATTAGGCTGTTGTGATCACAGTTACACACAGTACATGCTGTTTGTGATCGCAGCAGCCTAATGGAAAGCCACTGACATAGGGCCCTGTTTCTTGCTGCACAGGAACAGTCACTTTCCCACTGGACAGCGAGCTCCAAGTGCGGTGAAAATATATGCAATTAATCATGTTGACAACTCTGGGAACACATGTTCTCATGAGAAAAAGGGACAGATGTTAGATTCTGAGGGTGCAAACTAGCTCTGTCATCACAGCAGTCTAATGGAAAGCCACTGACATAGGGCCTTGTTTCTCGCTGTTGCAAGGGCAGTCACTTTCTCATTGGAGAGAGAGCTGCAAGTGTGTTGAAAATATGTAATTAATCATGCTAGCAACTCAAGGAACACATGTTCTCATGAAAAAAAAGGGACAGATGTTAGATTCCAAGGGTGCAAACTAGCTCCATGGGATTTTTGCAACTCATGACAAGGGTCCCGAACCTGTTCATGAAATTTATATGGTTCTCCATGTGTCTGTATCTGTCTCTCTGTGAAATTGCTGACTGAATTTTTTTTGAAAAATTATTTGCTTGGGTTTTGACAATTGCTGTCTATGTGTGACTGGCTGGCTGGCTGGCTGCAGGCAGTACCCCTCTATTTGTCAGAGATGGCACCAACGCGGTGGCGTGGGGGTCTAAATATCTTGTTCCAGCTTGCAGTCACCATTGGCATCTTGTTTGCCAATCTTGTCAACTATGGTACAGGCAAGATGAAGCATGATGGGTGGCGAGTCTCCCTTGGCTTGGCTGGCATCCCTGCCGGCCTCCTCACATTGGGAGGCATACTCCTACCTGAGACACCCAACAGTTTGGTTCAAAGAGGCAAGCTAGAACAAGGCAGGAAAGTGCTGCGGAAAATTAGGGGCATTGAGAATGTGGATGCTGAATTCGAAGACCTTATCTTGGCTGCTGAAGAATCCAAGAGAATAATCAACCCATTCCGCAACCTTTTGCTGAGGAGGAATCGACCCCAGCTCGTCATTGCATTCATTATGCAGTTTTTCCAGCAATTTACAGGCATAAATGCCATCATGTTTTACGCACCTGTCTTGTTCCAGACCTTGGGGTTTCAGAGTGATGCTTCACTCTATTCTGCAGTGATAACAGGCGCCGTGAATGTGGTGTCAACAGTGGTTGCAATTGTTGTGGTGGACAGAGCTGGACGCAGAATCTTGCTCTTGGAGGCCGGTGTCCAAATGTTTATTTCACAGGTACTAAAAAGACTATATATCCATCTCTATACACAAACCCCAAATTCCTCCATACTCCAGACTGAAGTTCTGCAATGAGTAAGGAAGTTTTATCCCTGGCTTCCCACCTATGGAACCATTCTATTGTGACAATTCCCTTGGCTTGGAATTTTTGGGGTTGGTTTTTGGGTTGATGGAATTTGGCTCAGTTTTGGCACTGATACTTGAGTGTGTCTGTTGTGGATATGTGTGCAGACTGCAATTGCAATAATCCTTGCAGTTGGAATGAAGAACGGAGTGTCACTGTCACATACACTAGGAGTTATTGTGGTGGTGTTGATATGCGTTTATGTGTCATCATTTGCTTGGTCATGGGGTCCATTGGGTTGGTTGATTCCCAGTGAAATCTTTCCTCTGGAAGCAAGGTCAGCTGGACAAAGTGTGACTGTGTCATCAAACCTGTTCTTCACATTTGTCATTGCACAAGCTTTCTTATCCATGCTGTGTGCATTCAAATGGGGTATCTTCCTTTTCTTCGCGGGATGGGTGATTATCATGCAAATCTTTGTTATCCTCTTCTTGCCTGAGACAAAAGGGATACCCATTGAGGAGATGGAAGTTGTGTGGACAAAGCACTGGTTTTGGAAAAGGTTTGTGCCTGATGCACCTATTGTTGACCACGCTGGAATTCCAACAATAGATGATCCAAAGAAATCCAACAATCTGAAACCAGCTACAACAAATGGCGCTGACAATGGCTATCATAATAATCATAATGCGGGTCAACAAGCATGAGATTTATCATTCCTTTCTTACACTTGGTTTGTAGCTTATATGTATATATGCTTTTTTACACAATTAGGGAATTTATTCCCTCTTTCTCTCATAGGCTTTTTCTTTCTAAACTATCCTTTTTGCTGCTTCTTCTTTTTGTACACCAAAGGGGAGATTTTCTGTACACCATTTTCAAGTACTTAGATGTTTCCAACAAATTCAAAAAGTTCAAGATTTTCATGCAACAGAATCTCGTTGCTGGATAGTCAAATGTCAAAACATGATATTGTCGTCGTTAAAGAGCATGTTTCACTTCTGCATAGGTAATACAAGTTTGCACATTTTACTTAGCTTCGTCATCATACCATGAGTTGGAAATTCAGTAGCACCAAAGCGCTTGTAAAATTAAGTTGTTTTAGTTCCAAGAGCCTCAAAAACTTGCAAGATTCATGGTGCATCATCAATCACCAACTGCTAGGGGAAGTGTGGGTGTGTTTTTTTAAGGGACATCTCAGTTGTTCAATACTTAGGGATTTCACTCTTGGTTTTTGCAACTTTTTCTCCAATGTTTTTTTTTCCTTGCAGTGGACTGCATGTGCAACCACTATCTTCAAAAAAAAGAAAGATTTAAAGAAAAATTGTGTGGTTTGTGTTTCACCTTTATAAAGAGAAAAAAGGACTTGAAAATTGGATACTTTTACTTTTCTTTAGTTAAAGCTTGTACAAAGATTCCAAGCTTATTATGTAAAAAGTTGTGCATGTCTTTGTTCTCTAGAAAGGGGGAGCCTACAAGTTGGCTACAAACAAAACCCTACAACTAGATGAAAGCTATCTCTTGATTTTGGGGTACAAATGCATTATTATGTACCTTATTTATTTACATTATTTGCTAAGCCTGAGCACTAATTAAAAGTATTAGTAGTGACAGATGAATTACAATATGTTCACATTACAATTAAGATGTAAGAGAGCCATTGGATCCTATTTCTCCCACTCATGACTCATGAATCTTGTTTGCTGAATGCAGTTGTTCCATTATTGTTACATAAGTCTTTAGGAAGAAGAACCATATGAATGTGTATCCACCTAATCTTTGCAACTTTTGTGCCTCCATAATTCCACCTTTCTCCATAGTTCCAAGCCAACAACCCCCTCCTCCCCCAAGGAAATTAAAAAAAAATCCCCTTCCTCACCAAATTCCCCAATCATCTAAACTAGACATGCAACTGAAATTTGGGTTCCATGCATATGGCCCATTAGACATAGACCTGCAATTCCTGAATTTACAAATATCGAGCACAACATTTTAAAGCAGTCCACTAATATTTAATATAAAATAGATAATTTTCAAAAAAAATTAATTTACCTTAGGAGGCTTAGTTTTTTAATTGTTTAATTACCAATAAAACCTTGGGCGAGATGATTGGTTGGATGATTGAAAAGTAATGAATTAGCAAGATTGGTGTGTGGACGCAGGGATACTTTTTGAGAAGCAACGCCATGTTCTGATTGGCTGCCTAGGAAATATTATGCATCTCCCTATCATGATTTCACCTTTTTAGGGCCTTTCAATTGATAATGCCATTTTCTTCATTGCTTCCACAAAAACAACAACCTGATGAAATACAATAATTATGAAAGATTATCATACTTTTGGTGGAACTTGAAAATCCCCAACCCTATGTGATTCTTACCGCTAGCGGTGTTTCATAATCAATTGTTGGACCTCCACATGCCTTAAACAAAGAGTGTAAAGTATTGGACTTTTGCATTTAACCGTACATACCATCTAAAGTTCAATTATCAAATCTTCAATGAGGTTGAGAGTTCCTCAATGGCCATTAGATCAATGCAAGTAAGAAACGTGCAATTGGAGGTCATGAGGAAAGCTTTTGTTGCACAAGTGAAGAATTTCCATCAACGACTCAATGATTAATCAAAGTAGATTTGAATTAGAAACAAGGCCCCGAATGTAAAAAAATAGTGTAATAAGAACTCTAGAGAGTGATGGAAAAGTTGAAGAGTTATTGGTGAACATGTTAAGAATCACTCAAATAGAAGAATTTGGAATTGCAAAAGGAAAGAAAATTAATGAACATGAAGTTTAATCTTTAGAAAGGTGGAAAACATTGTCGAAGCCCCTAGAATTATATATCATTCGAGGTAGAAGCTGTGCATATCAAATGAAAAGATAGATGCAAAACAATTTGGCAATTATCAAAATGCAAAGAGTTCAAAAGTGCAAATTGAAGCATTAAGATGGACTAATAAGGGAGAAATGATGGGAACAATAAGCAATGGGTAACTGGGCAAAGGCAAGTACTATATGATCAATTCATTAATCAACATGATGTTGATGTGACAAAAATGTTTCAAGCAAGCTTGAAAAGAGATGAAGTGTTGGTATTTTGCATTGATGACAAACTATAAGCAACAAGACGCACTTGAATAGATCCTCCAACTCAAGGAGTAGCTAAAAGAGTCAAAGGAGGAAGGAAATCCAATAATCATTACTAAAGGCACAACACCAACCAAAGAGTAGCTTATTCAAGTGGTGGCGACCAAGGTTGTACATCTAAGCTAGAGTCTTATAGCAACCTTTAAATAATATCCTACCAAAGTATGGTTGTGACTTTACCAACATAAGAAGATGACCTACCAAATTATGTTAACATTCTAACCAAATTTTTGGAGTCACCCTACTAATGGAGGTTTTCATAAAATTTTGTCAAACTTGGTGTAATCATTTAAGGCCTACCGAAATGGCTGGTACTACCAATATGTTGTAGGGTTTTAACTGTCTGAGAAATTAAAAAGGTAGGGAAAGGAGATAGTGTATAAGGGGGCAAAAAAGATATATATATATATATATATGGCACACATTCTTGTATTCAATTACATTTATAAAAAATGTTACACATCACCTTTATTTTTTGTTGCATATGCATGATTAATCTTTCACCTTAAAACTGGTTACATGTGTGGCTCCATGTAATTTGTCTAAGTTACTCAGGTACGTGGTACTGCGTGTAACATGATAAACAAAAACGTAATAATGATGTAGATCTTGATTATTAGAAAGCCATCATTAACATTTGGTGACCATGCTAAGGGTATATTTATTTATAACACAATTTGAAACATGGAACACATTGAATTATATATAGTTAATGTGGGATTTTGTATTGTGCATATTTTAAGCAAATGGACATAATTACAATATAGGAATAAATTTTATTTTAATTTGGATCTTTCTATGTCAATCAATCTAGTAGGATATTGAGTGATGTGTCATTGGAGGGTGTTAATTATGTTCAAAATTTTCCTAAATTATTTTCTAAGATCGAGCAATAGCATGCAAAAGAAATTTGTTTGAAAAAAATTATGTTTGTAGACAAAAATAATGGTATGGAAACATGTTAAGGGGATATAATCTTGTTCCTTGGGGGAAAATTACATTGCATATAAAGGAAACAAATCAATTGTTCAAGGATCACTGTACTTTTGGGTGCACACTTCAGGCATATTTGTCTACACCAAAAGCCTATTCACAAAAATGGGACTAGAATGAATTTATTGATAAGTTTAAATTATTACCTATAAATGTTCAAGAAATAATCTTACAAAAATTACATGGGAAAATAGTTGTGTGGTCAATACAAAATTATATTTTACATTGATATTCCACAAGTATCTCAATATAGAAATTGGCTTCTAGTAATAATTTGTATACTTGTCCTAACAAAAGTGAAAAGAGTAGTAGTGACTAATCATATTGTAAGCATGAAAGATGAAAAGTATTATTTAAAGATAAATATTAATGTAGTAATTAAGTGGTGGATACTTCTTAATCAGTTACAAATATAGTGTAGATGGATTGAAATTGTGTCATATAGTTGCAAAAATGAAATGTATTATTGTAAAAAATTGTTAATTAATGAAAAACAATCACCACTACTAATTTTATAAATGATTTTAAAAACAGTTGTAGAGGTAGACAAGGTTGATTTGGGATCTTTTTCTGTTGAATATCTTTATTTTATTTTTCCTTGTGGATTTAAAGATTTTTATGGGGTAAGAATTTATTTTTTAAAAATGTAAATAATTTAAAATTGACTGTAGATGGGGCAAAATATGTAATAATGTACTCTAATTTCTTCACTTATTATGCACAAGATATGGCAAAATCAAAGTTAAATGAATTATTATGATAATGTTTATCAAGGTTAGCATGAACGATGGTGAACAATGTTTATACTCAATCAAGGAGAAAACTAAAAGTTGGAAGAAGCGATTATCATCCACATGGCTCAAGAGAGATTATGTCAATTTAATAATTTTGGATGGTCTATAACAAAATATCTATACACCCTTCAAAAAGTATAAAGGGAAAGAACATGGGAGAGTTTTATGGAACAATCTTGGGAAATATCATAAAATGTTCAAGAGTTGATTTTAGATAAATTACATAGGAATACCAAAACCTAGTGTATTCAACATAAAACATTGATTATAAACACATCCAAATTAACAAAGTATAGGCGATTGTTTCTTATATTAGTCTATTTATTTGTGTTATTACATATCGAAAGGGTTTATACTACACATCATGTTATTAAACTAACAGGTCGTACAAAATTTAACAAAATAAACATAATTAATGTTTTAATTGAAATGTGTGATGCATTATGGGTACCAAGAAAAGAAAAAGGTGAGTTTTGTATGAGAACAAAAATGAATATAAATTATTCTTTAGAAGATACAAGAAAACCATTTTATTGCCTACCTTACTTCTTCCTACCTTTAACAAAAAGGACAAAAGTCATTGAAATTTGAAGGATAGAAAAAGTAGTAGGTTTACATTTGTGGAAACCCATGAATGATAAGAAAAAAAGTTGTGAAAAAGCTAATGCAAAGAGAAGTTGAAGAGGAGAAATGAAACAAGACCTTAATAATGTCAAATTTTGGGTTAAACATTCTAAAGTCGATGGAAAGAATTAGGCATTTTGGGTAGTCAAACAAAAGATATTCACTATGAGAACCCTTGCTTAAGGAACCATATGTATTGGTTACACAAATAATGGTTGAAGGAGTGTAATCCATTACAAATGACACCAACAGATAGTACATAACATCAACTACACCTGAGAAAAAAAATGAAGCTAAAATGTGAGGACGAAAGGAAGGAAAGGCGCAATCTTAGCCAAAAACCACTATACCTAAGCAAAAAGCTACTAAAATAGGAGCATAGTTTTCAAGCATTCAATCCATGGGTTTCTCACCCCAATCAATTATGTACAAACAAACTTGTTTGGTACTAAAGTCAAACAATAACCATTCCCAAACAGTGGTAGCAATACAAAACCATAAACAATTAATACAATGAGGACTCCATCATTTAAAGCAATTGAGCAACAACCAAGTCAAAGCAAGCCCATCCTTGGGTGGTACCATTAAGAACATCACACCTTGATTTTTTTAGACCCATTGAACTTTGAAAAATATATGAAACACTTAAATAAATATTTCATGATTTTTTTAATGAGTACATTTATTAGGTTCCATACATTTTGAAAATTTGAATAGTATCAAAAAATTTGTGAATTTTGATGTTCCTAATCAAATTCCATTTTTTAAATGTTTGAGGAATGTAAACTTAGTTCCTTTCCTTGAACTTTTTTGGTCAAGAACACAAATTTGAAACATAATTTGAGAATTTTCTTGGGAATTTTTTTCCTAAGGTAATTTGGAAGTCATTTTATTTTTTGGTTTTTACTAAGCAACTAATTGAGTAAATATAATTTAATTATGAATTTCCAAAAGTTAAGGTTATTAATTTCTAAAAGGGCCATTTTAATTGGGAATATGAATTTTTAAAAATTAAAAAAATGTATTCCAAAATAAACTTGAAGCCATATATTAGTGCATGCAATTGATAAACATGGGGAAAAAATGATTATAGTTGTGAAAACATTTAAAGTAAAGGTCTTAGGAAAATGATTTGGTTGTTTTTGGGTCCTTAACCATTCCTTGAAGTGGTTCCTAGTGGTACCACCTAAGGATGGGTTTGCCTATTAGCAAGACCACCATTTGTTGTGCAACAAACTAATTTATTTCCCCAATTCACTACATCTATAATACCTATACCTGAATCAATGGCAATAGTGGTGGGAAATGTATTACGTATACCATTACCAAAGTTCCATGATGGCAACAATGTTGTAACCCATGTGGGATGATTAGCCAAAATATGTATGACGAATAATGAAAACACCTATAAATGGACATAAATTATAATAATTTTCCTACCACATTATGATGGAAAATTGTGAATTGGTTTACTCGTTATGAAACAACAAATCTTGCTATAACTTAGGGAGAGGTCCAATGTGCATTTATTGCAAGGTTTAGTAATGTACACAATGAGAGACAAGCCATAATCTCTTTGAGAGAATTGAAACAATGGAAACATGAAAGTGTAAAAGATTATTACAACTGCTTCATAAAATTATGTGCAATGATACCATAATAGCTAGATGATGTATACATGAAAGAAACTTTCAGGGAAGGACTAAGGAAGAAATTAAAATTGGCCATTATTAGCATGTTTAGAACAATGATTGTCAAAGTAGCCAATTCCACACAAAAAATTGAAGAAAAGATGTTTACCACTCATAGGAATAGACAATTTCAACCATTGTTAGATAATGAAGATCCAAATGAAAAATCAATTGATGATGATCAAAAAAGGGAAAGAAGAGAAGGACACAAGGAAGGTGAATGCAATGTATGGTGGCTCACTTTTCGTGTCACAATGGTGTTTTTTGCTAGGTACCCTTTGTTCAAAGGCAAATGGTGAGTAATATATTTTCAAATCTATTAATTGGTAATTGAATATAGACTAACAAATTTATTATGAAGATATTTTTGTAGTTGTTTATTGATAAAAAGTTCATATGTTAATAGAAATGGATTTTTGAAATTCAAAATTATGAACTAGTAGTTGATTAAAATGATAGAAAATTGAAAGTTTCATCATAAATTTTATTCAAAATTATTTATAATGACTTGAACATATGAGTTAAAATGAAATAATACACTTTTATGTGAAAATTTTCCTTAAGAATCATAGCCAAATTCTACCTATGAACTTTTGAATCCCCTAAATTAACTCATATTTTCATAAGTCCATAACATTGTTGTTTTTCATTAATTTTCAATTTTTTTAAAAAGGTGCAAATATTTGGAATCTCTACTTGGGCTCTTATTAATATGGATTTTATTGCTTTTAATACATGGACTCTATCACCATTTAACCAATGGTGCCACAAAAAAAATAAAAAAATTAACACTAAAACATGGATTTTTGTGGAATATGATTATTTAAAAAAGTGAACCACCATACTATGCATTTACCTAGGAACATGATGATGGATATAGGAAAGACATACCTTAAAATGAAACACATATGTAACAATATTAAGCCTCAAATTTATAATTATCTAAGTTGCATTAAAAAATTTATCATTTGCTCTTACAAAAAGGTGTGAACTAACCTTTACACTTCTAATTGTTATGATGAAAGAGTGGTTAATTTCAAGTTTTTAGAATGTGCAAGAAGGTCAAACACTCTTACTTGCAAAAGTATAATTACCCCCAAGCCTTGGAATGTTGACAACAACATTTGCACAACACCTAGACTTGAAATTCTTGTTTTAAACCAAAATATTTCCTAGTTAAGCTAAGGCATCCACTAACAACACACCTCCATCCATCAATGGAAAATCAAAGTCTTCCAAAGCAAACCAGGTGTGTGTTGTCATGCTCACTAGTGTGAGCCATTTAGAAGGTGGCTTCCATATAACCAACCAATGATACTAGGCAAAAAATAATAATGACTAGATGCAAAATAAGTTGGATTACAAAAATCAATTGGATCAAGGGGTTGTCAAAATTGAAACCATCTAGATTGAAATGGTTGTTGCAGGTCATACATCAGCATCTTGCATTAGATTAACACCATTTTCATTTGAATATAATAAAACATCAAAGTTATCCCCTTCATTGTCATTAGGTTCAACATGCTAAAAATATTCATCATCCTCTTGTTCATGTCCATTTGATTCATGAACATCCTCTTCATCCCCTACATAGAGAGCAAACCATGTGTTCATTTAATCTAGCTTTAGTGGGTTTAGGGTGTCTATTGAATCCTATGCAAACCCATTTACTTACCTTCTTGATCTATTCTAGACACACCATGAACATGACCAGATGATAATTGTCATTCTGCAACTAGGACACAAGCACACGCATAACCTACAAAAGCATAATTCATCATGATTTATTGTGTCAACAATGAGTTCTGTTGGTGCCCCCCTCCACATCTTCCCAAACCACCTTCTGAGACCTAACATCTTTGTAGAACACTATTTTCCACCCTAGCTTTTGTGTCCAATCAAAAAGAAAACTTACTCTATTTGCCCAAGGAAAACAAAAGGTTGTTTTCACATTGAAACTAGATGTCTAAAATGCACAAGGTTAAACTAAATTCATATTTCTTCATTGTAACTTGCACACCCTATGTCCTTGCTTATACCCATGAGCACAATAACATTGCCATCTTTGTGGGCCCATAATCTAGTAGTAGAATTTCCTTACATTCCCCTATGTAGTTGATTGATTCAAAACATAGATGTGGATTATCTTGGGTGGTAGCTAAAGGATGTTCAAACTCACCCAACATGCTTAAATCATATGTTATCATGCCACCTACACCATGCTAGTCAACAACTCATAGGTAGTTCCCATAAGCTTGCATACTTTTGAAATATTGTGCTACAAATGGAGGGATTGATAGATTTTACAACTCAACTTCATTCTCACTCCCAAACACCCCATCATCACTAACCACAATCTCCTACAACCATTCTAGGAAGCTAGGAATAGCCTTTTGATCTTCAAGTTCATTTCCCTTTAGAAGCTTATACTTCCTACATACATGTGGATCTAATTAAAGTTGTCATATAATAGGCTACAACAATCAAGGAATTGCTTGGACTTTGATAGACACCAAAAACCCAATTGCAAAAGATCAATTAAAAGACATGTGTTATGCAACCTAGCCACATATGCAAACTAGACTACCTTGGGGGATTGGAAGAAAAGTTTCACAATTTACTATAGCCATGGAGCCAATGTACTATGGTTTTCACAAACGTACAAATGAACAATGTTTTCATAACTATAGTTTCAGGTCACGAGATTTTGGCTAACCCTCAAATACCTCCCCAACTACCCCTTCCTCTTCATTTGCATCCCAAATACACCTACTAATTGCCCCAAAGTTTTGCATGTATTCTATGTAGAGGCCTAAGGCCCCATAAAAAATGTACTTTTTTGCCATACTCCTTTCTAACTTGCACATGTTTTTCATGTAGGCCTTTAAGTCTTTCATTGCACATTCAATTGGATACATCCAATGAATATGTACATGCCCACATATGTGAAATTCATCAACCAAATGAATTATAGGGTGCATCATCAAATCAAAGAAACTGGGAGGGAATACTTTCTCAAGAAGGCACAATGTGGTTATAGTTATAGCTTTTCAAAACCTAGTATGTGCTTGGATCATAAACCTTGATGCAAGGGAGCTTAAAGAGTGTACATATGTATGATGGTTGCCCTAGATCTTTAGTCATTTTGTGGTGCATACAAATCGAAAGGATTTATTAAAACAATTTACATGGTAATCATGGGATTTCATAGCTCCAAGCTTACCTTTGACAATGTGTTTTTTGAATCCATAAACATATCCAATTGGTAAATTGAGCTTGGCCATGGTGTCTAGAAAAAGAAAGTTCATTCTTTTTTAGGCATCACCCACGAAGCTGTAGGCATTATAATCTCACCAAACTTTGTTGGGTGGAGCTTCAACCATAGAAATTGATTGATACCTAAGGCTTGAAGATCATGTTGCACTTTCTTGGTGTCTTTTTCACCAAGTATTGTCTTCAAGACATTAATGGCCAATTTTTTTTCACAATGCATAACGTCAAACATGTGACGTACCATTAAATCATGCAAGGACCACCAAACAAATCTAAAGAGACATCACACAAGTCCAAGGCAATTTTATTTCTGATTACCCATAATTCCTCCTCTAAAAATTTAGAATTTGAATCATAAAATGGTAAGAACCCTAATCCTTCCAATATGGCAATCCAAACAAAATGTTCCTTCACTTCACTCCAATTCTTATGGATGGGTTTAAATCTTCTTTAAAAAATTTATTAGTTTAACATGACATCATTCTAATTATAGGCATAGAACAATCCACTAAAATTATAAGCAATAAATATTGTAAACATCTAAAATAATCCTTTGCAATTCTTTTTTAATTAGACAATCCTTTTGGGGACCTTGATTGTGAATATGCCCCATTACATGTAGCACAACATATAGCAAAATTAGGGACCTTGGAGTTGTTGAACCTTTATCTCATGCTATCCAAGCTCAAAAAGAATCTTTAGTGGAGTTTGAAAAATATGAATTTGGGACATCAAAAGGGCGAAAGAGAAGGATTCTCAAAAAAGGAAGAGAGAGAAATGAGAAAATTTCTTTTTTTGATAATTCCTTCTCCCCACCCCTTTGATGTCCCATTTGAATGATGTGTTTATTACAACATAGGCATGTCAAAAATTGCTATGAAGATTCTAGGTAAGAATAGTAGGGGGGTAGCGGATTGTAATGTTCCATTGTGATGTTTAAGATTAAGATTATTTTAAAAATTCATTGGGATTTAATGCTTATGGGCATCTTTAAAGGCATATATGTAAGGAACAAATTAAAATTTTTAAAGGGTTTTGTCAATGTTCAATATGTTATGAGTCCATGGGAAGGCCTCACTTTGAGCTACGCTTAAATCACATTATAAAATATGTTTTTAAAAAAGTTATAAAGAGGGGGTTGAAAGGCTTGCAATAGAAAGTAAGGCACTACTTTGATATTTCTTGGAGCTTTTGTTACTTAAAAACTAGTCTTTATGCATTAGGGAATGCGTTTGAAGCTCAGAGAGTTTTTTTAATTAATACTTTTGATACCATCCAATACCATTTGGCATGTGTAAAAGGCAAGCCATTTCATGTTTGTTTCTATGTTAGATATCATCTCATTGTAAATGTGCATACATAAGGGCCAAACAATTGCTTCATAGCACTAACCAACAACTCCTAAGTAGAAGAAAAACATTTATAGCATAAAAAAGCTCAAGAAATGCAATCTTGTCCAAGAAGCAATATGGTCACAAGAATTTTTTTTCACTTCTAGCTTGCAAGGGTAATCCCATATGCCTAAGATATACTAACCCAAAACAAAAGAAAATCACTAAAGAAACCAAGAAAATATTTTAAGTTAAACCCTTTGGGGTACCCACCATAGAAGTTTTCCCTTACCTCTATAGTACTATTAGAGAAACTAGTGGTCTCATACCTTAACTCCACCACTTGATTTTTTACCTTCTACCTTCTTTCTAGCTACAAGCAGATGAATACAAAATATATGCAACTAGTTATAATCTTTATATCAAACATATACATTGTTTTATTACTCTAATAAACCTATACATAAGTGGATTGCACATTTACCACATTATTTTCCCACACACATCTTTGTATTTCTCTAACTTCCAAGAACAATAGTTAAGTGTGGTTGAGAAAGAAAAAGAAAAAAGAAAAAAATGGTATTGGGTGCAAAATTCCATAAGGTGTAATAGCCAAGATGGTATATGTGATCATGAATTCAATCCAAGTAATCTATCCAATATTTTGATTTTCATCAATATTCATTAATAATTATTTGAAAAAATCTTTTTGAGTATGATAGGTTAGATCACCATATATCTAGAACTATCAATATCTTGAACATTTTATGTCCATGTGCATAGGTGAAATAAGAAAGTCCAAGTTATTACATGAATAGTATGCCATCACTTTTGGTACACCTTAAAGGATTTTGAATTCCCCCTCTCCCTTAATCCCAAAGGCTCCCTTATCCTTCTCCCCTACAAAAATGACAACTTACCAAACCATCCCCCAAAGATCTTGCCAAAGTGACACCCAATGAAACCACCTAATTCCTTTTAAAAAATAGCTAAATTAAGGTGTCACCTCCTAAAATAATGAAATTAGTAAACACCTAACTCCTTTTAAAATAGTAGCTCAATTAAGGCCTCACCTCTTAAAATAATGAACCTTGTAAGTAAGACCTACTATTGGTAAGTTGCCTACTAATAAGACCTAACTCTAATAATCACATCTCATGTCCATCATCTCTTGTGCCTTATTGAATTATCCCTTTATTCTTGTTTAAGCCTTCCGTGTTTAGTTTGTTAGGATGATAATTTATGACAATGTTCAAACTACCTACCATGCCTACACATATTTGTTGCTTTAGAACCATGTTTTCACAACAGGGTAAAATTATTTTCAAAAATGTCTAAAAAGAAAATCAATCTTTTCAACAATTCCATTATTGTTGGCTTTGGAAACTTCCTTATTAATTATTCTGAAAGCCCATTCTCCAAGGGACTTTCAAAACTATTTTCTTTACAAAAACTAGTTATGGATAAAAATGGAGAGTCATGAATGAATATTACCCATTGTGATGAAATAATGGATGTATATGCAATAAACTACATAATACTAACCTATAGAATATTTTATGAAGTTTGAAAACTTGTTATACCTTTTGCATATGGTGTGTGATCTATGATTAGGTCAATGGATGTTGTTTTGATAAGAATTCATTAAAGTAAAAAAATATAGCTTAGACTAGTTATAAGAAGCTTTCAATATCATGTAACTATGAATGCAACACACACATGTAAGATGATCATGGTATTAAAGAGGTCAAGGTGATGTTCTAATAATGGCTTTCTTAGGATCCAAGGAAGGAGTTGAAGTTGATATTGCCATGTGTTTCAGATATGTTTCCCAACACAAAACCTTAAGCTAATGGACAAAATGTATACGAAGAACAACAAGCCATCACAAACACGATGGCCCTACCAATAGATAAGATGTTGTACATCTACCTAATGTGTCCACACTTTGAACACCAAAAAGATCCATTCCAATCTAAACAGTCTAAACACTCTCATCAAAGAAACCGGTTCATCTAATGTGAAACCGGTTCTAATAAGGTAAAACTTACAAATGTTGGATCCAATGTGATGGAGGCAATTGGTAGTGATGGTACATTGTATAGCATGCAATATCTAGTGTAAATTGCACCTAAGCAAGAGATTAAAAGGGAGGGATCAAAGGGGAGGGGTTTGGGATGAAGGGAAGGGCAAACTTCACTTTCTTTATTGAATTTGCCTCAGCTAGAAATTGGGGGGGATATTATGCCTACTTAGAGGTGTAAGAACCCTACCACTAATGAGGAGTATTGTTTAGAATTCTACCAGCCATGTAAGAACTAAGAACCTCAAACATGGCGCTTTTGAAAATTTGAGTCCCACACTTGGCTCCCACTCGGTGTTAGGCTGCCATTCCCCGGAATAGCCTAGTTCTCAGCAGCATTTTTATTTTATTTTTTGTAGAAAAATAAAAATCAAAGGCTACTCATGCCATGGATTTTTGTGGGAAAAAAATGTGCCAAAGTTGCCAACTTTCAAGGATGCATCAACAAAATATGGCAGAATTCTTAAAATTTTCTATTTCCCTCTCTGGCCTGTAGCCAAATTTGGCTAATTCCTCTTGTGCATGATCCCCACTGGATCACATCACAAAATTCATTGGAAAAAACCCTTTGGTCCTTACCTTACAATTTGATTTCTAGTCTAACTATATACATATCCCCCTTTCCCCATGTTCATAAATGGGAAGGCATGAAACCTGGGAAATCATGCCTTGGGTAAACTAGCACTTACACTAGTACCATGGTAAAAACCTCAAAAATTCATTTAAATAGCTTCTAAATATTATAAATATCTCATTCTTAGAGTAGATCAAAGTCTCTAAGATTAGGACCTCAAAATGTTAGATTTGGACCTATTTGTTGTGTTTTATATGCCTACTAAGAGGCCTCATTTAAAGGCCTCACTGAAGAAGGTGAAGGTACCAATGTAGGTGTTGTTTCACCTTGGCTGAAAATCATTACATTATGGTTTGGTTGAGTCCCTTGGGTGCTCCCCACGGTGGCGGGTGTTCTTTCTCTCTCCGCAATGAATTTTTTCATTTGGGTCTTTTGAAAAAATAAATCATTACATTACTTACTACAAAAGTTCTACAGCTTAGGGTAAGATTAGTTATTACACTTGCACAATAAATTATAGGGATTCACTAGCATAAATTATAAGGGATTCACTAGCATATTGCAAATCAGTGAGACCTAACACCCGCTAATGCACCAATTGAAGAAAATTTCATCTGGATTAAACCCAACTCAACCACTATTGGGATCTTGGTGAATTTAGAAAAAAAAACTCAAAAAAAAAAATTTATCACTTTTTCTTTTTCTTTTTTTCTTTTTCCTCGTTTTTTCCCCCTTTTTTCTGTCTTCTTTTTCCTTGTTTTTTTTTCTCTTATGCATCGACGAACTCTTAAAGGAACTCGTTGCTCCTTTTTGTTTGTTTTGTGATGAAGCTCATTTGTGTGTGTTTGGTGTTTGAGGGATATGCTAGGGAAGCGTCGTGATTCCTCGTCTCCCATCATCACTTGTCCTTCAAGCTTCAACATTTTTTTGAGGTAAGTCTCATTCTTGAGGATTTTTATGAAAAATATCATGCAACCTTTTTTTTGCAAATGATGATGACAAACTTGCAACTTGTCATCATTGTCATTTTTTGCTTTTTTTTAAAAGAAGAAGAGGAGGAGGTAAAGAAAGAAAAAAAAAACTAGAAAATAACATGAAGAAAAAGAAAAGAAGAATGAGAAAAAGCAAGAGAGCAAGGATAAAGAAAATCAAAACCACAAGAAAAAAAATAGGGGAAAAAAAGAAAAAGGAAAAGAATTTTTTTTTAGGTTTTTTTTCTTGTGTTTTGTCTTATGGATTTTTTTATTTCCTTGTTGTAAAAGATTGTGTTTTTTTGGTGGATTGTGTCTTAAAAGTTTAAAGGTTCAAATGTGTTAGTTTTGCTAAAGTGTGTTTAGAAAGTTAGAAACTAAATTATCGTTTGATGCAAGAGCACTTGTGATTTCTTTACAATTTTATTGTTCAAATAAACCTATTCCATTTTGAGGATCAATTGTTGAAAAATGCAACATTAGTATCTACTTTAAAATTTTAATTATTTTCAAAATTTTGATTAAGTTGAGCCAAGCCCATCACTACCACTCAACTTTTAGAATGGCAACCATTCAACTTTTAATGGAAAATGTAGTTCAACTCATTATTGTTATTGTTCAACTTGTATTGAAAAAGTAACCAAACTAAGAGCTCATGATTTTGGTTGTATTGAACAATTAATATAAATATTGGTGGGTTCTTTGCAACATTTGCATTTTATGTTATAACTTCATTGATCGTTGTTGACAATGCACAAGTGCTAAATAGTTACAAGGGTGGGTGAATAGGTAAATAAGTGAGTGAGTTGATTGTTAATTGGTAAACAAGGCCAAGATGGAAGGTAATATGTATTTGAGGTCAAAGTTTGAAAAAATCAAAGGAAAAATAAAACAAGGGAAAAAAACAACACAAAAAACTTTGACTATGGTATTGTAATCAAGAAATGAGTATAGGATTGAAACTATGTATGTTTATTACATAGTTATGAAAATTTATGTTTTTATTTACACAAATATTTTTTCATATTTTTATTTTCTATGTATAACTATCATGTAATAATCATCTTCCTATCATGGATTTTACACATTCATAACTATGCCAAAACTTTTGAAGATTAAAATTTCATTTCTCTTCATGATTTTATTTCATGAAACTTTTGTATTTATACAACAACTTGTTTTTATCAAATGAAAGTGTTTTCCAAAATCACAAACACTCATCTATATATTAACTAAAAAAAAATTCAACAAGAAATGTTCTAAAGTCTGCACATCACATGACCTTTCATATGATTCAACATGCACATTAATGTGACAAAAACTTTTCACATGTGATATAATGTGAAAATCATGCACATTAATTGAAGTTATGACCAAACCATAATTAACTTATGAAATCCAACTACCAAATAAATTATTAAACTTAACCTTTAGGTAATTACATAAATAATAATTTAATTACATCAAGTTACAATACCATAGCACAATTAATATAAGTTTAAAAACAAGATGAAAATCTCACCCCGTGCAGTTAATAAAATAGCCAATTGATGCATTAGTGGGTGTTGGTCTAATTTCACTAGCATTCATTGATTACATTTGCAAATCGATGATTTCACTAAATAATTTACCATGACAATATTGTAATATAATGCATTTCAACACATGTGTTGAATGATTATTTAATCTTTAAGATTACATGTTGAAAAACTATAATATTCCAAAATATTCCAAAAGATTCCTTAGCTTCCTTCATAAAATTTGTTGTTTGAATCAGCTTGTTTTTGAATTTTCACCATTGTTTTACAAATAATATAGTACCATAGTCCCCAAACAACAAAGGCGGGGGGCGGGCGGTGTTGGGGGGGTGGGGATAGACCACTCAAGCACAACCAGTAGGTTGCCTGAAA
>Ga0116231_10007331_pt1 | contig 20306 bp, 18 predicted proteins | sample S1TSphgellanicum_2_FD_89695 | JGI IMG/M metagenome (GOLD analysis project Ga0116231, IMG submission 89695) | Host-associated microbial communities from peat moss isolated from Minnesota, USA - S1T2_Fd - Sphagnum magellanicum MG | ecosystem: Host-associated > Plants > Peat moss > Unclassified...
ACAATCGCCAGTTTTTGGACCTCACAAAATTGGCGAAAAAGAAACACGTGACGTCACCAGTTAGTGATACACGGGTCAACGGAATGGTCGAAGGGAAGGGAGGCAGGGATGGAGAAACTGACGACCAAACAGACGACCAAACAGACGACCGAACTCGCTGGCTGGCGAATAATAATCCGGTCGTCGTTACCGACAAACTCCGACACAGAACTTGGAAGGATGACAAGAGCAGATCGTGCATCGGTGATGAGTTTTTGTTTTTTTCCCGTTAAAAAAATAATAATAATTTGGCTGTAAAAGTGGCGTGCAAAAGCAGGCAATCGTCAGAAAGGCATGGGCTAAAAAACATTCAAAGAAATCTCCCAAAAAAACCAAAATCCAAAACACAGGACCAACAACAAACAGCAACAAAGCAACGAACTTCTCCTAATCGCACGCCGCCTGCAGCAGCAGCACACACGACGAAACGGCAGGCCAAAAATTCTTCTTCACGCGCTTCATTCCCAAAATGGGTTCTCATCTTGGGTAGTAGTAGTAGATCTGGCAGGCACCCAAAGTCGGCCGGGTTTTCATGGATTGCGCAGCTACGTTTTGGTCCCCATTTCTTGGAAGAACTCGGCGGCCGCAGCAGCAGCAACAACTACAACAGCTAGAGAAGAGCGGTTTGTCGTCGGCCTTGTAATTCGGCCGGGGTTTTCATCCCAACCGCATTGAAATTCGAGGTGGGTTTTGCGTGTACTAGGTGCTCCCGACTTTTCTCTGACTCACATGCCTGGATCTTGCTCTTCTACTGCTCCAGCAGCTTGTGACCCTTAGGGTTTGTAGCCATAGGAGTCGGTCAGTACTGTGCATTCGTTCTACTGACATGATGCATGCTCCTTCCTTATAAAACCCTAGCATGGGGTTCCTTAGATTATTCACAACCTTGGATTTTGCCAACCCTAATCTTCTTCAGCAGCTTCATGAGCTTTGATCCACCTCTCAGCTGAAGTGCTCTCTGTACTGGGGTTATATTATGGGTATCCAGGGACATGACTGCTTGCTTATAGTCACATGATGCTCTCTGTAGCTTGAAACTTAGTAGGAGTTTTTAAGTGTGCAAATTTGGCCAAGTGTTGTTCTTCTGAGACCAGTGAAATTCTTAGATTGAACACTAGGAAAACAAGGGTAAGGCATTTCCTACCCCCACTCATTTACACCAAACCGCACATTCATTCCCTAAGTGGCATGTAAATCCTAGTGAAGTGTTTTATTCTATGAGATAGGTAAAATACATGGAAGACTAGGAACAAAGGGCATTTCCTACCCCCACCCATTTGCACCAAGCTGCACATTCCCTAAGTGGCATGCAAATCTGATGAATTGTTTTCTTCTTCGATATTGGTGAAATACATTGAAGACTAGTAGGAACAAGGGGCCATTTCCTAACCCCCCCTATATTTTACACACAAGCTTTGTACATTGCTCAAACTTGCTGCTGGAGGTCCACATATTTTGGTCAGCCCTGTAATCCTTGAGATTATTTCAAGTTGCAGAATTGTCAGTGCCAGTAATTGGGTAGCAGTCAGGTTACTAACAACTGCCTCCAAGTATAAATGCTATGTTGACCATGTTTTGCAATCTGAGGTTTATTTCAAGCTTTTCTTGACTACTACTACTTTCTGGCAACCTTCTCATGAAAAGCATTAAATCAAAGACATCATGCTGCATACATGTGATGTGGATATTCATTTTCTAACACAATTTCCCAACAATCAAATTAGGTCTCAGAATCAAGCTGCATCGGGGAATCAATCATGGGAAATTGCTTCTCAGATGTAGCTGGAGGTGAACAGGCTGTTGGGGGTGTACAAAGCCGCAATGCCGTAGACTGGCAGAGTGATGTCTTTGAGGCTGTGGAAAATCTTGGTGGAACACGGGGCCTCTCTTCTCAAATACAGGTTGGAATTTTGTTGTTTACCAATTATGTAAAGCTGGAGTAGTAGTGTGTTAGTTTAAGTGTGCATGTTCTCAAATCACTCTATGTCTCAATTGGAAGAAGCATCTAGGATAAAACCTAGCCAGGCCATGTGAGTGCAGTGGATCCTCCTCATCAAGGGTTCAGAAGGACCCATGAAGGAATCACTTCACAATTGTCTATTACCATGGTGGGTGGTCTAGGAGGTCTTGTTTCACTGCCTCTTTGGCAAATCAACTTCATTCCGCAACAGGAAAAGAAATCTCATTGGTTGACAATTGTACAGGTTTCACTCTATAACATCCTTCATAACTGGTCCATCTTGGTTTTTTTGTGGGGTTTGGTGCAGTTATCATTTTCAGCAAACAAGTTACGAGTCATGGATACCTTTTCTAAGGTGAGTCTTTCCTGCAACTGGAGCTGGGGATTGCTGCTGTTTCTTGGTGTGAATTTTGTCCCTGGCTATCCCTGCCCATTGTCTGTTCTCTTCCTTTCTCTTCATTCTGCCCCCTCCACATCCAGCAAGGAATTTTAATCACCTGGAATTTTTGTATGTGTAGCTGCATGTTTTTTTGTTATTTATAGCAGTGTGGATGTGGATGCAGAGTGATCCCATGCTAGTTGGATTCTTAAAGCGCTTTGATGGCTCACTTGAAGAACTTGGACGCACAGAAGTTGTTTTAAATTCATCATCGCCAAACTGGGTGAAGGAGTTGAGAGTAGAATACCGATTTGAAGAGGTGCAGCAACTTCTGTGAGTCTTTTTGTGTGCCCTCCCCTCATCAACAATGTGTAATTTCCACCATGTAACCTCATCATTTTTGTAATGTATAAATTGATGTACCAGACTCAATACCCTTTGTGTTTTGATGAGTCGTGTGTACTATTCTGATGTCTTTTCTACCTTGCTGTACAGGCTCAGAGTTTATGACATTGACACAAACTTTGCCAATATTTCTTCAGAGGTGCAAACTTGCATCCAACTTGATCAGATTGCATATCAGATTATTGATCAATTTATTGTTAGTGACTGTTACTGGTCCATGCTGTAGCAAGATTAAATTTTTTTTCTCATTTTTCTTTCTTCTTTGAACATGGCAGACAAAGCTCTGGCCACAGGAAGGTTTCTCATAGATAAGTGATGACATGGAAATGGGTTCCCCATCCACAAGTGGGTTTAGCAATGTTTTGTGACTTGTTTTGTAGTCTCTGCAGAAGCTTCAACTACAAGACCAGGAATTTCTTGGAGAGGTGGTGTGTGCTCTTTCAGAGGTAAATTGGTCTTGCATTTTAAGTGGCTGATGAGCCTGTTTTGTTGACTGAAAGACTGCACCCATGACAGTTTTTAGAATTTTGATTTTCTCTCTAGAGTCTGTCTCTGTATACTGAATGGATGGAGATGTTGGTTGGGGAGCAGATTGTGATGGCGCCCAATCAGAAATTCACGGTGCCACTACATGGGCAGGGAGAGCGGGTACATCAGCATGATTGGGGCTCACTCACTATCACTGCTGAAGAGATGGTCAAGTCAAAGTCCTTGGTGGAGATTGTTGTCAGATGTGCTGAGTTGGATAATAAGGACCTTTTCTCCAAAAGTGTATATCTCCTAAACCCTAAAAGAGACCACTAAAGGACCAGGAAAAATAGATTTCGATAGCATTCTAAGTTGAGTCACAAGGCTTTAAATTAAAGGTGGGAACAATTTCTGCACTCTGCACAATGTGACCTTCAACTTTGAATCTATTCTGCTGCAGGACCCGTTTATCAGAATTTCAAGACTTCAAGAGGATGGCTCTGCAACATCAGTCTACAGGACAGAAGTGAAGAAAAACAATCTCAACCCCACCTGGAAACCAATTAGAATAAACCTACAACAGCTTTGCAATGGGGATATGGTAAGGACATTGACAATTTTCCCGCACACAGTTGGGTTCAAACTATTTCATTTGCTGCAAGAGAACCAAAAATGTGATGACTTCTGTGTCACAAAGGAAACTAGAGCTATCAAAACTGCATATTTCATTCAATAGAGCTACCAAAACTTGATCTTTGCTGTATGAAATCTGGGGAATATGCTAAGGTCTTTGTTGAGGTTTGAGCCTTGTGTGTAAGTAGTTTAATCCAGACAAGTTCTAAGGGGGTCTAAGAAGTAGTATATCCTTCAGTTATTAACTTGTTTTGGGTATTTTCCAGGATCGACCATTGAAGATTGAGTGCTGCAATTTCAATATCAATGGATCTCATGATCTAATTGGGTAAGCCAGAAAGTCCTCTGAATTGTAGAGATGAATTTTGTATTTTGGAGCTCCAGTGATTTTTTCCTTCCCAAATGATTAGTGTCACTACAGGAAGCATGAAAGGCTCAGAGGTAACAACAGGGTCTCTACAAGAGTGATGATCCTGTGGATTAAGGACCCACATTTTTGAAGTATGAAACTATTCGAAATGGTTAGTATCTGACTAACCTTGAGACCCATGGTTATTCCTGAGATGATTGTGTGTGCAGGGTTACTCAGATATCCTTAAATGGGCTGCTGGAGTTGATGAGAACACGCCTGCCTCAGGATCTGAATCGACCTGTGCAGAACCAGAACAAGCAGCCTGGTGTGTCCAAGGTCTGGAACTTTCTATACGGCCAGATCATTAATATTTTGGAAGTCTCCTGAAAGGTCAAAGAACTAGTAGGTCAGGATTAAACCCCAAATTGTAGGAATGAAGATACCAAACAGAATTGGACTCTCAAAAAACCATCTTTGTTGCTCATCAGTCTACAAATTTTTCATTGCAGAGTTTCAATCTGTCTGTTACTCTTGTACTTGTCTGGTGCAGACAGGAGGGAAATTCTATGTGGAAAGCTGTGTAATTACACCCATTAAAAGCTTTATAGATTATGTTACTGGTGGCTGTGAGCTCAACTTTATGGTTGCAGTTGACTTCACAGGTGAGCTGGATGAAGCATCTGCTGTTGATTGTGGTTTACAGAGGTGATTTTTAAAAGAAATTCATATGCAAATGCAAGGCTGGTACTGCAAAATTTCCTGTTGGAAGAGTTCTCTCATTTTAAACACACTTGCATATGACCCTGTAAATAACTGGGTTTTAGTAGCTGGAGAGTGGAAACAATACCCACCCAAAGCTCTGACAAAGGAAGAATATATGTAGCATGGATGGCTTCAGCTAGTTTTTCCTTACGGAAATAGAGATCTACTTTTTGCTAATATTGCATTGGGGCTTCCATGCAGCATCGAATGGAAATCCTCTTCAACCAGACTCTCTGCATTATTTTGATCCATCAGGCGGCCGGTTAAATGCCTATCAAACCGTGAGTACCATCTACCTTATCACTTGTATTTCTTTACTCTTACACAGCAGAGGACCTTGCAATTGTCAGATGCTAGAAATTCTGTCTATTTCTGGTTTTCATATCAACACCAGTCTTTAGCTGTATGTTGAGCTGAAGCTGAACTTAATATTTGCTCTTCACAGGCTATTCAGGCAGTTGGTCAGGTCATACACCATTATGACACTGATAAGCGATTTCCTTGTTGGGGTTTTGGAGGTCGCCCCATTGATGGACCTGTGTCGCACTGCTTTGCACTGAACGGAAACAACTTGAATCCAGTGGTGAGTGACAAAGTGCTTAGTGTTAAATTGTCCATAGTAGCTAACAGATCTATGGTCTCTGAAAACTTCAATTAGTTTGGACCCACTTCTTCTTCACTGTTAAGTAAGAAGCTGATTCTGTTGTTTTGAATCTTTGCCAATAGGTGGATGGAATCAATGGGATTATGTTTGCCTACTCACAGGCTCTCAGGAATATCACATTGGCAGGGCCTACTTTGTTTGCACCGGTTATAAATATGGCAGCTTCAATTGCATCTCAACATGTCTCTCAGGACAACCAAAAATATTTTGTCCTGCTTATTATTACGGTGGGCAGAAGTTTGTTTTTCCTCCTGCAATTTTCTTATGGTTGCTGCTAATTTTATGAATGGATGAGATTATTTTGGAAACAAGAAGAAAGATATCACAGAGGCTGACCTCTGCTTTCTGACATTATCTCCGATTTTCAGAGTTTGTCAACTGTGTGTGTGGGTGGGTTTTACACCTTTCTGTTTTCATTTATTTCCTTCATGTGAGCTGCTCTTGCAATGCAAAAAAAATTCAGCAAATTTATTTTAAAATATGAAATGTGCTGTAATGCTTGGCAGGATGGTGTTATTACAGATTTGCAGCAGACAATAATAGCAATCATTAATGCAGCAGAGCTTCCACTGTCGCTGTTAATTGTGGGTGTAGGGGGTGCTGATTTCACAGAGATGGAGGTAATACATTCTTTATGTGAGAGATCTACTATTGACATGCTTGAAACTGAATTTCAGAAATGGGTGTCAGTTCTGCCAGCAGAGAGTGTGTGTTATGGTATTCATTTTTTGAACCTGGTTTGCTGTCACATCCAATTTACATAGATATATATGTACTCTGATGTGGTGTATTCATCCATTTTGGACATTTTCAGTGATCCATTGGGTTGGTTTTGCTCAGACTCTGGATGCTGACAAGAAACGCTTATCCGGACCAGATGGACGGGTGGCTGCACGGGACATTGTCCAGTTCATGCCCATGAGGAATGTGGCACGTAAGTATTTCCTCTTAAACCAAGCACACGCTTGTAGGAGCAGAGAAAAATAATTTGAATACAATGTCTCTCAAAGGGAAAGACAATCAAATAGAGAGCCATAGGCACACAGCATAGATCGGCAAACATTGGAGGGTGGGTGGTGATAATGGCCCTAAACCCTAAACCTACAAATATTATCAGTGTTATAGGTGTAAAACTATCTGCGCTTACTTGTTGGTGGGGGCTGCTGGTGTAGCAGATGGAGCATCAGTAGCCAGAAGTCTTCTGGCTGAACTCCCAGGCCAGTTGCTGGAGTACATGAAGTCAAGGGGGATTGTTCCAGGAAACAGACCCTTAGTTCAACCACATGCATTTGCCAGTTGATATGATTAGTATGCTAGAAGGTCATGTGTGGAAGGTTTTAGCTTGGTGATGAATGAATCTTCCCTATTGTTTTGATTTTCAAAGTTGGGAGAGAGAGGCCTGTCAATACTTTGGTACCCACTTTTTAGGTGATCTTTGTAGCCTGTACAACTTTTGGACATTCTTGAAGCTTGGCCATTGATACAAGAAGCTCTAGGACCAGATCTTGACCATGACTAGCATGAAGCTCAAGTGATCAAAGTTTTTCTTTGAACCACCAACTATGTAGGTTCTCTGCACTTCAGGTTTTCTGTTTCTTGATTTTAATTCAAGATTGTGTACCTCATATGTTCAGTGGTATGACAATAAAAAAACATTATTGGAGCATGCTAAGTAGCCCAGCCTGCAAGGTCACCCTACTGCCTGTTGCATTTGGCAGTAAGAGGATTGGGTGTTGAGTACATCTTTCAAGGTGGACTTCTCTTAAATTCCTTTATTGGTTTTCTTGTGCATATTTTTGCAAGGGTGTGTTGGGTCTCCAGGCTGATTTTTAGGAGATATCCTGAGTTGTGCCTTAACATATTGCTCAAACAAGATGGTCATAATGGTTCCAGTTGATTGTTATGAGGATTTTGAAATCAATGGAGTTTCATGTGTTGGGATCAAAGCTCCACTAGTTTCACTGATTCTTTGGGGACACACAAGTTCAGCGAACCCCAGAATTTGTTGATTTGTGTGCATGTTCCAATTGTCCAAGATTGCCATAAACTGATGAAGTCCATTGGAGATTCATGGCAGCTCATCTCTGTCTAAATTTAACATTTGTATTTCATGTTTAACACAAGTAGTTGTGAACTTAACCAACCAATTAAACATGATTCTCATACGCATAATATCTCATTGCAAGGTTTCACAAAATTATTATTGTTGCATGTATGAAAACTATCGCAATCAAAGAATTTTCAACACGCACAAAAGCTAAAACAAAATTATACATACAAGGTTGAACCTATGTTCATTCACACCCAAAAGGTAATTTAAAACAAAACCATGGAAGCATGCAAGAAAATATATAAATAAATTTTATTTATTAAAAACATGAAATAAGAAACGTTTAAAACATAACTTCATACACCAAATTGGTGTTGAAGGGAGTAATATTTTGTGTTCATTTTTTTTGTTGAACTGTCAATAATGGATATCCTAAGAGCAATTTAATAATAAATGGTGACTTGTTATGAAAACCTATTAGAAAATAAATTTCCTTTTATAATTTGGCTACTTATAACAATCAGGATTAAATATTTCATGAAATTGATTCAAACTATTTTTATCTTTTTTACTTCTTTTTAAAACAAAGAACATTATAACCAAATTAAAAAATTAAAAAAAAATCCCAACAATGTGAAATTTCACACCAAAAAAACATTGAGAGTTAGACTACCTTTATTTGTACCCATTCAAAGACTTAATTTTTTTAAAAATCCATAAAAAAACTTTCATATAAAAGCTTCCATATGATTGTTTAACGAACCTTTTTACCACATTCTTCAATAAATTGGTGAGAAATGGATGGTGATAAATGTACTTCATCCATGAATGACAAATGATGAATTACAAGTAAATGTCATTTTTGTTAATGAATTACAAAGTTTTATATACATTTAATGACTTGCTTTGGTGTAAGTTCAAGATGTCATTTGTGACAATTATGTGCATATATAAATGTAGTATATGGGCTAATTTGACAATCCATTGTTAAATTTTTAATTGATTTTCAAAAATTGAATTCAACACCTTTTTTTAATTATTTTAATATTTTAATATTTGATATTGATTACCAAATTGATAAAGGTGGAATATTAATTCACTAAAAATTGATGTCAATTACACTTTCATGGAGTTAAAGGGGGTTGAATAGTCTACTTATAAAATAATGAAAAAGTCATTATTAATCTATCTCATCATCAAGCTATTGATTCTCTCATGTGCACATATTAGAAAGTTAGTTCATTTCTTTGTGATTGGCGCATTCTCAAGCTCCTTGATAAATTCAAATGTGAATCTAAGGTGAAAACGGTGAAAGGATCAGGAGTTGGGGCATGCTCTTTAATTTATAACACTTTGAGGGTAAAAGGGCGTGCTGGAGCTCCAGGATGGGGACTAGGAAAGTGATAAGCAATTTAATTATTTGCATGAACCTGCACAAACCAAATAACAAGTTGGTTAATGCATAATTGGAGTACTTTTGTTGCATGGATTCACCACAGGTAAACACAAACTCACAAGACTCATCACGGCCCGAACTTGGGAGAAGCCATCACCTTCCTCTTTATAGTATTATTTATGCATGCCCACAAGGCTAGCACCCAAATGTCATTTTGTCCCGGGACTCCCAAAATTTTCGAAATTGGGACCCCCACAACTTTGGAGGCCCATAACTTTTTGTGCAAACCTTCAATTGAGGGGATGTTTAAAACAAATTTGTAGCCCTCATCGAAAGCTTTTCAATGGTATGTGACACGCTACCTACACGCAAGGAAATCAAGGTGATTATTGACTTTTAATGGTCGGGAGTCAAATTGAAAATATGACTTCTGGCCCTTCTTTTGGCCATAATTTATGTTTTAAGTATTCAAATCAGTCATGCAAGCCCATTTTAAACATCTGCATAGCAAGAACTTTCTAATGATATAAACAACTTTTCAATCTAATGAGTTTTAACCCTACAATGACCTTCTAAAAATTTGGGAGTACAATGGGACTACAATTCCCAAAGTGGAAGCTCATTTGGGAGTGTGAGGGTTCATTTCTTCACACTTTCTTGCATTCCCAACAGCATGAAATGTGACTCCCGGGCTCACTCTTGGCCTGCACCTTTGTAAGCCCTCGCATTGGTCACAAGCCCAAATCTAGGGTTGTGACAATCATAATACTTGAGAAACAAAATCCATTGAATGGGGAAAAAAAACACATGGAAAAAACAAAATATTTGTATTTTTCTTGAACATTTGACATAGTTGCCAAACATTTATTTTTAAATTAGAAATTCACAAATAATTTAATTAATCTTGAATTAGGCTAAGTACTATGGTATTTGAACCTTAAATGTTGATGAAATTAATGTTTAAACATTTTATTCATATTTTACAATATTCAAATGCCACATTATTAGATGATGGATGTTATGTCATTGATTAATTTGATCAAATAATTATTAAATATATATATTTCCTTACTTAAAGTTGTAAATTATGACAATCAAAAAATTTTGAAAAAAAATGTAAATGTATTTTTCTTTTCATTTTTCATATAAATTTTATGCAAAGAGGTTTTATTTGTCATACTTTTCAATCTTTTGATTTTTGAGCTTCATTCTTTATTATGTTTATTACATTCAACATTTTGAATTAACTACATTACCATCAAATTCAATGTTGTGTTTTTTATGCGATTTATCCTTGTTGCATTTTGTTCTTAAAAAAATTATTCCAATTTTCAACATCTTTCAATTGAATGTAAGTATTATATATTATAAATCTTAAATTTACTTTGGAACAATGGTAATCTAAAAACTAAATTGTTAAACTTGAGTTATGAGTTCTTTATGAATCCAAAAGTTTTCACAAGATGGAAAAAGATGAATGGTTTAATGAACAAAATGTAATGTACCCCATATTCATTGAAGTTTTTATTGTTGGAAATTTTTTTAATTCATGCTTATGAAAACTATGGTGTAAAATGTTACACATGCAAAACATGTAAGTTTGCATGGAAAAAAATGCACAACTAATACATTTTTTATTGCTTACAAAAGTAATAATGTTGAATCAATAAAATAAATAAAGAATAACAAGTCCTAATAATTGTTGTAACTACAAGTTGTATGCACAAAGAACTAAACAATAATTTAAACTTAGCAATATTAATTAACTCAAAAACTCAAAATTACATTCCATATGTAAGGTCATGTTACTAATATGATATCACATGCAAATAATATCATGTGATGTATAAGATAAATTTACTTGCTTTGATGATTATTTATTAAATGTAACTAAGAATCAACATTTAACATTCCTAATCATTGAGGAAAAATATGAATTTTTTTTAAAAAATCAGTATTATGTTTTCCACATCAATGACATTTTGAAAACTAAAAAGGGAATGAAAATGACAAAACTTGTCACCTTGGCGAGAAGATTTGACACTTGTTTTTTAATAGGAATATAAATGAAAGCAAATTCCTTTTGCTAATGAAATTTTTATAACATGTGAAATTGTAGATCAATGTGTTTTTCAAATTTAGGATTCAACATTAGATGCATAGCAAATTGATTGTCATGAGACAAAAAAGTGGGTTCTTCTTAAAGATAACCAAGATTAGAACAAAAATTTTGAAACCAAAAAAGAAAATTAATTGTAAAAAAAGTTGTAATATATTTGTTTTGCTAGTTAAGGCCACTATGCATGATTGTTTTTGAGAAATCCAACAAATTAAAACCTAATCCAGAAAAATTAAACACCACTTGTGAACTTTTGGTCATCCAAATCATAAGCCCAATTCACATTAAAACAAATGATAAGTGCGTTAATGTTGTGTTCACCTACATAACAAAGTGCAAGATGAAGAATACAACATAAATAATTCAAAATGTTTAATGACAATAACATGATTATGTTAAAGGTGTTGACAAAATTGTACTATAATGCATCTTACATGTCAAATATCAAGGCATGTACCAAAAATAACATACATGATGTTACCAATGACTTGTTTATAACAAAATTTGTATCAAAATCACCTTGAGTATGAAGTTGAACATTTATATCAATTGGTGTAGATATTAGTTTGGATTAATTATGACCAAACTTGTGAAAAACATTGCAAATAAAATGAGTTTGATCAATATTAATTATGCAAAGTTCACAATTACACTATGAGAAATCATGTCCACCAAAACCACATTGCATTACAACTAGATCTTAAAAACAACTAGTATATAACTACATTACAACTAGAGCATGAAAATACAAGTAATTAATAAATAAAATGCCACATTACAAAATCAAATAGTTGTGCTATAGTTGCACCTATAAGATCACCTATATGGTGTAATGTTCACATTATACATATAAATGTAATTAATTTTGTTTTTTTTTAATTTACAAGTTACAATTTAGTTACATGTGATAATTACATTATAATTAATGTAAATGTAACACCGAATCAACAACTATGTTGCAACTAATGTACAATTTCAACACATACAATCATGTCACATGTACACATTTTCATTACCCAATAGATATGGCACTTGCAATTAATTATCAACTATGATTCTCATTTATACAATTAATTGTATAACTATGTTATCACTATGTTGCCACTATAGAAATATTACTTTTCCACTATTTTGTGATTGTTCTTCAACAATAAGTTAATAAACAAAAAAATTCATATTCCCTTTTTAATATATAATAATGATTTAATAATAATATTTTATTAACTATTTCACATTAGTTAATATTTAATATTTAATCCAAAATAATCAATGAAATGTATATATATAATAATAATAATTAATTTTTAAAATTTTAAAAATTAAAATGATTAAAAAATAATTAAGTTGGTTGTTTTGCGCAAGGTACTACCTATACTTGTCCATTTGTCCACACCCATAATAGGGAATTACCTTCCCATTTGAATTGGTTGGCTTTATGCACAACATGGTTTCATTCGTATATAATGACCTGCAATAGGTAACACAATTGTAGGAATTCAAATACCATATATCTTGCAAAACAAAAAAACAAAAAAAAACAAAACCCAATACATAGACTTTCTTGCAAAACAAATAAAACACACAACGCAAAAACAAAGTGGTTTCAAAATTCAAAAAACTAAAATTTGATCACCCAAATCCCTACTTATCCCAAATATGAAAAGTTTCAAATGATGTTCACACTAAAACCGGTTCTAACCCTACTTACCATAAATAACCTACAGTAATTAAGATTAAAAAAATACCTATCATAAAACTCCTTAAACAAGACATTGTAATGACTCCCATTAATAAAATCAAAATTCATGGGATTTACAACATTCACATGGAAAATTTTATGAGGCTAGTGAGTTTGTTAACATTAGATGTGATTTGAAAATGTTTGGTGACAATTATTACCATGTGCACACCCAAAACAAAAGTTTCATCAATATAAAATATATATAATTTAGAAACAATTTGCAATATCCATATTTTTATGGTTTTTATATTTGCATGCCCAAGGTAATAATGCCATAGATGTTTCTATGAACATTGGTTTTCTTACAAGCATATTTGTTTCAATGGTTACAACTTACATTAGTTAATGTTACAAGAATATGCATTTGCCATAACTAACCTTATTTGTTGTTTGTCATAAACAAATGACCAATGCCTTGTCCTACATACATTTTGCAAGATGAAAATCATAGATTATTATTTAATGTCCTTGTTAATAATCTGCCCACCAAAAGAAGATTGTTATTTAGTTCTTAAACATGTAAAATGTATTGAATCATTTTAACCTTCAATTCATTATTCACAAGACTTTGAATAGGAACATCACCTATTTTTGCAACCCAAGTGGTTTATCATTAGCAATAGAAATTCCAAGTTTCCCTTGAAGAATTTGTTCAAGATTTATGAACCAATGTTCTTAATTAGTCATGTGATATAAAACAACATAATTTGCACACTAAGAATTATTGTTTAACTTTGCTTAAGCAGGACAAACAATATCAATACTTGTGGCTACCGTGTCATGTAAATCCATAATGACTTTTGCAATAACAACAAAAGACCATTCAAATGCACATTCAAAATTCATAGATGTTATGTTTACAATATTTGTTTACAAAAGATTAACAAGCTTTAGCTTTGTGGATACAATATCCTTAGGTAACATCTTTTATTTTATAAATATAATGTCTTTAGATAATAACTTTTATTGTATGTCTCTTAACATATATGTGTTATTTATTTTGAAATTTCAATTTTTGCAAAAAATGCATATGCAATAATTTCATTGAAAAAAAATTTAGCCACATTAACTTCAACTTTTTCTTCTTCTTCGTCTTCAAGTATTGTTTATGGCAATGACCTTTCTCACCACAAGAATGACATGTGGCGATCTTCTTATGATTAATTATATAACTAATTTTGAGCTTGAACATTATTCTTGTTTCTTTAATTTGTGTTGAGTTCCATAGTTCATTGCTTGTCTTGCAAAGAACAAATGATCATATTCTACATCTTCCATATAATGTTTTTACAACTTCAATGTCATTTTTGTTTTAATTATTTTTGCATACAAATCATGTAGGGTTTGACTAGCAACATTAAGATTGTCCCAGACAAGAAGTAAATCATTGTAGCAAGGAGGTAAATTGATATTGATTTTAGTAAGTAATTAATAAGTAGTTCAATGAGTTTTCATAGCCATATCTTATAACTATTGGTGCAATCCTTTGATTGTAGCCAAAAATGATGACATGATGTTTATCTTTGTCATCTTATGTACAAAAACTTTTTGTGAACATATGATTCAATCTCTTCAACAACTTTTTCATGAATCATCTGAAGCATAGACAACATCTTGTTAGAGTTTGTGCAATTTTGATGATTTGATTATGATGTTCATTGTTTACAAATTATAAGATACGTATCAATCATTACATGTTTAAGATTACCATTCAATACCTCCTAGGTTTTTTTCACCTTGAAAATAAATTGCATTTATTTGCTTTTCACCATACATGATAAGTTTGGAATCTTTTTTTATTACAAGATGAATTGTATACAATTAAGTTGATTGAATATTCCAATACTATATGCGGTCTTAGGCATGAAGCCCACAACCTTCAAAACAAGTGTAATAAAATTTTATACAAAAACAAAAACCTCTTTATTCTACAATTAGTAAGAAAAAATCATTCAAAATTAGACATAATGTAATGTATAATAATTTAGAAAAAGTTGGAAAACTATATATGCAACTGCCAATGAAAGACTTATAAATGATGCCATCTATTTAAAAAAATTGTTGATATTAATATGTCTTATCAATTAATGCAAAAAAAATTGTTGTTAAAAAAGAAAAAGGTGTTATGCCAATTTTTTATTGGAATGGTATCTCGGGTATTAGACCATGCAAAGGCTCCTTGTTTGCCACATGTGTCAGGTAATACACAACATGTAATATTTTTATATCATATTATTTTATTTGTTTCAAATAGAATATCAAATTATAACATTTTTTAAATTTTGATTTTGACATTTTTCTTGACAATTAAATCTTAAATTTTACACAAAAAAATGATTCATTAATGGTCCTTGTTCATTTCTGTTTGGTTTTTGTGTTGTTTTCAAAATCAATATGACCACTTGAAGTAAGCATGCATATGACATGCAATTTTGAAATTAAAATTTATTTATTTATTGTTTAAAGCTTTGTCATATAATTATGGTCCAATATTTGTATTAATGCAACTAATATTATCACCATATGGTGTCCTAGGTGGCACACTTGTTGATTCCAAGATATATTGCAATATATTTATGAATTGATTGTAATTATTTGTGTATATATATATCATATGATATTTCATGTTGTTTGTTTTGTTGCCATGGATAAATTTCATCCATAATGTATGAAATAATTCATACAAATTTTTTTATCATTCATGGATGAAAATCATTATGAACATGATTATAAATAGGTAAATTCATATATGATGGTTGAAGTTGATCTGTGACCATCCAAAATTCATCTAGAATGGTCAAAATGAATTTGTCATTGTACATTTTTCATCCACCATGGATATTTACAAAATTGTTTAAAAATATGATTTAGATGATGTGCATTATAGAAGACTCATTTGAAATTTCTCCCATGTCACATTAAAAAAATTACTTGGCAAGGTACTTTAAAACCTATCCCAAAATATTGTCATAAACCTATGTGATGAAGGAAAGTCATTTGTTTTTATCAACTCCACAAAAGAAGAAGTAACAATAACTTGACATAATCCTTAAACCCTAAAACATGACCTCCTAAAATCGGGCATTTGGGGGTGGGGGGAATCTATTTGGGTTTCCGATCAAACCCATAAACCATTTGGAATTTCTCACAAGGTCATGTAAAAAAAAATTACTTGCCAAAAACCTATGAAAATCCAAAAAATCTTGCCATAAATGTAATAGAAAAAAAACTAATTATGTAGGATCAAGCCAACGGTGGAGGCATTCCCAAAACAAGTGACCTACATTTTGGAAGTGCAAGTCACTTGTGAGTATTTATGCTATGTAACACATGAGGTGATAAGAGTAGACGAGATCTTTATGCCTACTACTCATGAGTTATAGGGGTCCTTACACCTATGTATAGATAAAGGAACATTGATATAAGGAAGGATACTCATGAGTACAATGTTGCCTTGCAATACATTTAGGAAATATGTTCAATTGCTTTGTTTTTTTGTTTTTTTTTTTTTGGGTCAAATTCCATAAAAGAAGCACAATTAATTGAACATATTCCTTAAACCCTAAACTATGACCTCCCTTAGGGCAATTGGGGTTAAAATTTGTTTTTTGCCCTTCATTTGGGAGTCATAATCCTCAAACCTAGAAACACAAAAAGAAATCATAGGTACATTCTTTAAAAATGAAAGATATAACCCTAAATTTAGGGCAAGTGAGAGCTATTCATGTGCTATATTAAAGGTTGTCTACTAGTTTAGCTCTAAATCATTGAGATTTCAAACTTAGCATATCAATTTTGGGGGTTTAGGGTTTAAGGTTTAGGGTTTACTAAACCCTACTTCCATCTCGTCTCACATTTAGTTGGTGCCTTTGGTAATAAAGTTTGGCAAGGTTACATCCACTAACTATGGATGATGTTTTTTTCCTTCACATTTCTCTTCTTAAATTTATTTATTTATTTATTTTTGGGGTCACTCCCTCTCTTGTTTTCTTTATGAAAATAAAAAGTCATGCTGGTTCACATCTAAAAGAGCCATGATTTTATTTGTCATGACATGTGACCCTAAACCCTAAACCCTTTTCTAGGGTTTAGGGTTTAGTCTTTACATGATGTCATTAAGAAACAACCAACCACTAAACCCATCCCAAAACACCTTTTTATTACTTGTGAAGAAAACTTAGGAAACAACCCAAACCCAAAATCTTGTCATCAATGTGACACCAATGAAGAAGTTGTTGATCTAGATACCTATTGATATTGTCATTTCCACACCCCCCAAAAAAAAAAGATGGACAAAATGTTGATCTTGATTGTTGATAGTGTCATTTCCATTTTTAAATGAAAAAAAAGAAAAAAAAATATTAAGAAGATGTTTGATCTTGATGTTGATAGTGGTCATTTCCATTTTTAAATGAAAAAAAAAGAAAAACCCAAAAAAAAAAGAAAAAAAAAAAAGAAGATGTTGAAGAAGATGTTTGATCTTGACTTCAATATTGTAAAATAATGTCCACAAAAGAAATGAAAGAAGAAGAAGAAATACTACCTAATAATTCCTCCTACCTACTTGAATCTAATATCCTTAAACCCTAAACCCCTAACCCAATCTCTAAATGTAGGCTAGTAGGGTTTAGGGTTTAAGGGTTTAGGTCTTTTATTTTCTTTAAATGTTTCCCCCAAAAAGCCCAAAAAAAGAAAAAAAGAAACAAAAAAAGAAGGAAATTCCCTCCTTTTGGGACTTCTCAGAATCCTGAAACCCTAAAACATAGGAAAGCGTACCTGACTGACGCTCATCATCATGGCGCATCCATTTTGCCTTCCTTGATTGTCGAGATCGTGAGCGTCGCTGCTCTCGATCTCCTCCACGCCACTCCACTAAATCATGGAGGTTTCCTTAAGCAAGCAAGCAAGCAAGAGGATTGGGTTTTCTTTTTTGTGGGTGTTTGTTTGTTTTTTTCTTCTGGGGTTTTGTTTGTTTTGTCAATTCTTGTATGTATGATCCATCATGAAGGCGAGAAGCAAGCAAGCAAGCAAGCAAGTAAGCAAATGGGTCATCACTACCTGCAAATGGGTGGAACTCACTGTACTACTAGCTCATACCTCGTTCCCAAATTCCTTGACTCGATCATCGGCTCTCTTCTTCTTCTTCTTCTTCTTGTTGCTGCTTCTTCTTGAAGATTTTTTGTCCAGCTACATTTTGTACATCTCCCCCTTTCTCCTTGCTGCTGGAAAATTAGCAACAATAGAACACCTTGGTGTAGAGTAGTATACGAATGAAGCAATTCTTTTTTTTTCTTTTTTTTTGGGTGTGTGTGTTGGATGAGCTGTTTGAAGCAGCTAAAGCAGCTCAACCAATATACCCTTTTTTTTCTTTCCCCCTTCCCCCCCCCCTCTCTCTCGTTTTTTTACAATAAAAATAAAATTCTCTTAGGATTTGTGTTCTGCTCTTGGGAGGATGGTTGACAAGTTCAATTCTGAGTCTATCCCCTGTGCACTTGATCTTTTTTCTTTTTAGTGCAAATGACATCACCCAAGAGCTCTGAGGGATCGGGATGATGTCTTTTGGGACCAGAAGATGTCACCAGTTCTAAGCAAGACTCTTGAGATGTTTAGTCTGTGGATTACAGGTCAGTCCATGACAATTATGTAGTGGAGTGAAGCTGATTCATGTCAATTCACAAACTCATGATTCTAGGTCAAATTGATTGTAGATTCTTCCCCTTTGTTTCCCTCAGGTTGAAGAACCTGTGTTTGTAATCTCACACAAAAATGGCCACCAGTGATAAGATTCTAGGGAAAGCAACCAGAGGGCAAAGTTGCCAAACTCCTGCTCAGTTTTTCTGAGTTGTTTGGTGCTTGGGCACCACCATGAATCACAATCCTGGGTGCTGCTGCTGCTGCACACAAGAGGTGGATGCAGTCTATGGGCTTTTTTGTGATCCAATGAATGTGCACATTCTAGTGGAAACTGGATAATAACTGGTGGTTAATTTTGGGACTGAGTGGGAGTAGGGTTCCCATTGAACAGAAGACCTTGGCAATCAAGTTGGTAGCCATGGAGGGTTCTTCAAACCCTAAACCTAAACCTCAACCCTTTAAGCTGGCTGCAGCAGTAGGAGTTCAGTACTTTGATTCTGAGCTGTACAGGTTGCAGAGTAGAGGTATTTATTGACAGTGCCTGTGAATGTAGGTGAATGCCATTGGAGGAGATGAAGAAACAGTCTGTGTCAGGACATCATTCGAAGTAACCATGACTATGTGACATTGTCTCGTATGAGAGCTTTGGCAGCTAAAGCTGGAATGAAGCTGGATCGGTACAAGAGACATGTTCTTGATTCAGCTGGAAGCTGGGCAAGTGGCGGCAATTGGAGTAATTTTTGATTGGAGAAAGTGTTTAAGACTTCCCTGGATGATGGTAAGAGGGAGGTGGGGTAGGCGAGGAGCAGGAATCTCAGCTCAGATACAGACCTGAAAATGTCAGACATGGGAAAATGTGCGCTCTTGGAGCGATGGAAACAAATTGAAGAGTTGGATGTCCTGGAGGGAGATTCTGCTAATGATGATGATAACTTCAAGCAGTCCAAGGAGGATTGGTAATTTTGCTGTGGTAGCTTGAAAGATTGATGTGTGTGTGAACTTCATATTCTATTTGGGGACCTGTCTGAACACTGGATGGATTAATGGATCTGGTTTTTACCTGGCAGGTTTGCAGATGCATTTGCTTTCCTCCATAGATCACCCGAGACTCAACATTGCTGGTGTGCCAACAAGGATATTATGCTTCCTCTTGTGGAGCCTTTCTACAACTTACCTGCTGATACCTCCCCTCGATCGGCTCTCCGCTTGCTATGGCAGCGTGTCTCTACAGAGCTTGGAAGGTGCACACGTTGTGTCATTCAACATCATAAGGCGAAGGAGTTCTATGGGTCTGAGTATGTTGAAGATGTTGTGGGGCCTCTTCTGGCTATTCTGCAGGTAAGTTCTTGTTCAAACGAATGAGCACCAGTGTTGCAACTTAAGTTGTTTCTTTGTAGTCTAAGTCTACTGTCAACCCACTTCAAGAATTCTGGGGAATTATCTTTGTTGAGGAAGAAGTGAAGGTTGCTCAAATCCAAACAGAGTGTGGCTTTCACTCTACTGCAAGTGTGATTGAATTGCTTGAGTGAATTTATGTGAGTGTTGGTGTTTTTATTTGTTCCAGTGGTTTGCTTAAAGGACATGTTCAGGGTGCAGGAGGCCCCAACCACTACCCTATATATAGGCCTCTATGTCTTTTAGGCATAGATGCTTGCATATACAGGGACATGCTAAAATGAAATAAAAGCTCTTTCCTTCAGAAGC
>Ga0116231_10007333_pt1 | contig 20305 bp, 14 predicted proteins | sample S1TSphgellanicum_2_FD_89695 | JGI IMG/M metagenome (GOLD analysis project Ga0116231, IMG submission 89695) | Host-associated microbial communities from peat moss isolated from Minnesota, USA - S1T2_Fd - Sphagnum magellanicum MG | ecosystem: Host-associated > Plants > Peat moss > Unclassified...
AATGCAAATGGATCTGTGAGCAAATACAAAGCAAGATTGGTTGCCAAAGGTTATGCCCAAACGTATGGCATAGACTATGAGGAGACCTATAGTCCAGTTGCCAAAATGACAACTATAAAAACAATCATTGCTATGGCAGTAGCAAAAGGATGGTCTTTACATCAAATGGATGTAAAGAATGTTTTTCTTCATGGAGATTTACATGAAGAAGTGTACATGGAGCAACCACCAGGTTATGTGGACCAAACACATCCTAATTTGGTTTGTGGGTTGAAAAAAGCTTTATACGACTTGAAGCAAGCACCTAAAGCTTGGTCAAACAAGATATGTTAGTATCTTGTCACAAGTGGATTTCAAACATCTAATGCAGATTTTTCACTATATGTGAAAAAGACAGATCATGGGATTGTAATCATAGTCATCTATGTTGATGACTTGATTATCACAGGAAATAATGATGCAAACATCTTTGATTTGAAAAAGCTTTTGAAGCAAAAGTTTGAAATGAAGGATTTGGGAGAGTTGCGTTACTTCCTCGACATTGAGGTAATCCAATCCCCTAAAGGGATATGGTTACTACAAAGGCAATATGCCTTGAACAAATTGACCGAATATGGGATGACGGGTTGCAAATCCATTTTAATTCCATTAGAGCAAAATGTGAAGTTAAGTGCAGATGAAGGAGACCTTGTGGAGGATACCACTATGTATAAACGCATAATGGGGAATTTGATTTACATGACCATCACAAGGCCAGATTTGAGTTATGAAGTTGGAGTGGTGAGCCAATTCATGCAAACACCACAAAAGCCACATTTGGATGCAGTGAGGCACATATTGAGGTACATAAAACATACATTACAATGTGGAATTTTTTATGAAGCCAAGAACCAGTTACAAGTACATGGATACACGAATGCTAATTGGGTTGGCAATGTTTCAGATAGAAGATCGACTAGTGGTTTCATGTTTTCTTTTGGAAGTGGTGCTATTAGTTGGAGTAGTAAAAAACAACCAACAGTTGCACTATCAAGCACAGAGGTAGAATACAAAAGTGCAGCAATTGTTGTATGTGAAGTAGTTTGGTTACAAAAATTATTATTAGATTTGGGACAATCAGTGGATGCTCTTGTTGTCATTTATTGTGATAACATCAGTAGCATACTACTTGCTAATAACCCAATCTATCATGTTAAGACAAAGCACATTGAAGTGCACTACCACTTTATTAGAAAAAAAATTCTAGCAAAAAAAATTAACCTTATTCATGTCAATACCGAAAATCAAGTTGCTAACATTTTCATAAAGGCTTTAGGTATAAACAAGCTAAGGAAGTTTAGAAAAATGTTTGGTGTACTAAAAGTGAATTTGAGCTTGAGGGGGAGTGTTGAGAATTCAAGCTCAACTAGTTAGGTTTCATTTGTAACTAGAGTAGGAAAGTAACTAGGTTACTTTCACAAGGTTGAATTATTTTTTTTACTTATATTAGTTTGGTTATTTGTGGTTCGTCTTTTAATTAAATACCTTGTGTTGATGGTTTGGCTCTCTTTTCTTCATTACACAAGTTTGTGTATTTCATGTGACAAGAACCTTGAGGAGTTCTTGATGTTATGTTTTGTGTTGTGAGCATCATGTTGTAATTTCCTTTCAATAAATATTTATGGTTGCACTTGAGTTGATCTCCTATTTGTTAACAATGTGTTTGGTAACAAATGTTGGTTGGTTCTTCAAAAATTAAAAACCAATGAACCTATGGTTTTTTGAAAATTTTCAATATTTGGTGTAGGAAAACTAGATGGATGAAACTTCATTTCATTATTTCATCCCTTCCTAGATTCATTTAGTTGTGACTAATTCTAATATTTGGTACCTTTTCTTTTAGACTCTCACTTTTGAAAACATAAGACTATAACATTCAATTGTTGTTATTATAACTTTTTGGTTTGATTAAGTTGAATAATATCTTAATATGGTATCAGAACCTAGTTAATCATTTTAAAAAAAGTTCAAAGAGAAGGAGTATGTAGAAAAAGAAAATATCTTTTGTTAAATTCTAGCATAGTGATTTTTTTGAGTTCACACATGATTCAATGTCAAAAATCAAAGTCAATTATCAATTTGACACAATAGAAAATTGATAACAATGTTGAAAAAAACAATTTCTTGTGACATTGAACATGTTGTTAATAAATCTTGTATGATATTTAAAAAAAGGAGAAATCAAATTGATATTCAAATTTAAAGCAACAATGTCAACATTATCATAAATCAATCAAAGTCATTACAAAGTTGAAAAATTGATTGGGACTATTTATTCAATTTGAAGTATTAAATTAAAAATGATTTTAATGAGGATTGATCTAATACCTTTAATTGATGGCATAGAAGTTGATTTTGGTGCTATGGGTCCTACCACACAAAAGGCATGGAAGTTAAAAGATAATAAGGCTATGTTTTAAATAGTGTTTTCAATTTAGGGGATGTCTAAATAGAAGCAATCAAACCACATAAAAATTTTAGAGTAATGTGAGATGTGCTTAAATTAATGGATGAACATTTAGACAAAGTAACAATTCTCACTCCATGAAAATGCCATTTTTCAAAAAGCCAACTTGACCAAAATGTCCACATTGACCAAAAGGTATGTCCATTTTGACTAAAGGTTTAAGGCATGAAAAACACATGTTAAATTTGAATAGAACATTTGATTAAAATGGCCATTTTGATCAAGTGTCAAGCCAAAGATTTGATCAAAATGGACAAATGTCCATCAAAATGGCCATGGCTTAATCAAGTTGGCCATATTGAATGGATAAGGTTTAGTCAAATTGACCATCCTAATTTGACTCTTAATCAAATTGACCATTATGATTTGACACTTAATCAAATGAACCATACTCATTTGATGACTTAGCCTACTTGTTAAGACAGGCTACCTACCTAACCTAACATAACTAGTAGGTTAGGTTAGGCCTAAACTACCTATCTAACATAACATAATTAATAGGCTAATAGGCTATTTGTTAAGTAATAACCTAACTAGTAGCCTAGCTAAGTAGCCTAAATTAGACCTATCTAGTGAGTTACCCAGGACGTAGCCTAAAACTACTAAGTGGCCTATAACTAAATAATGTAAGTTTTTAGGGTAGGTATCCTAGGTGACCTAGGCTTATTAGGTAGACCTATTACCCATGTAAATAGCCTACTAGCCTAGGCCTACTAGATAAATAACATAGGCCACCTAGGCCTAATAGATAGGTAGCTTATCCTACTAGTTAAATATAAAGTAGCCTAACCTAAGTTGTTGAAGTTTACTTGGTAGCTACATACATAGTGTAGGCCACCTAGGCCTACAAGATAAATAGCTTAACCTAGGCCATTTAAGCCTATTAGGTACGTATGTAGCCTAGCTTAAACCACCTATGCTTACAAAATAAATAGCTTAATTTAGGCCACCTAGGCCTACTAGGTAAGTATGTAGCCTAACGTAGGGTATCTAGATAGGTACATAACTTAACCTAAACTACCTAAGTAGGTATATAGCTTAACTCAAGTTATTTGAGCCTATTAGGTAGGTATGTAGCCTAACTTAAGTAGCCTAGGTTAGGCTAACCTAGGTTTACTAAGTAAGTATGTAACCTAACCTAGGCTACCTAGGTAGGTACATAGCCTAGGTAGCCTAGGTTAGCCTAAGATAGGCCTATTAAGTAGGTACGTAGCCTAATTTAGGCTACCTAGGGCACTTAAACCTATTAAATAGGTATGTAGTTAACCTAGGTGAGGCCACCTAGGCTACTAGATAAGTAGCTTAGTTTAGTATTAGGTAGGTAGCTAAAGCCTAGATCTATTTAATAGGTCAAGCTACCTACCTAGTATTCTTAGGCTAGATATATTAATTATAGGCTAATAGGTACCTACATAGCCTATTAAATAACATAAGCATAGGTAGGTATGAATATAGACCTAATAGGTACCTATAAAGTTGAATAGACTATAACCTACATGTTATTTAAATACCTCCTACCTACCTACTAACCTACCTATAACCTACCTATTTGTGTACGTAGTGTAAAACAATTCAAGTTCATGTAATGCAATATGTTGAAAAAAAATTCATGGAAGTTTATTACAATATGTTGGTCCAAAATCATGTTCATTACAATATGTTATCACAAAAAATCACACTATGGGGTGGTGGTGCAAATGTTCAGGACTTGATTCCTCAATGTGGAGGTGAAGAGTTCAAATCCTCACACTTGCAACCTAGGCTACATTGGCTACTTAGGTGACCTATTTAAGTAGCCTAAATTACAAAGCCTACTAGACCAACAAAAAAAACCTAGTCAAAATGGTTGGGTTTATATCAACTTGTCCAAAATGGCACTTTGGTCAAGTTGGACATGGTTGCAAAAAGACCATAGGGAGAGTTTTTTTTACTAAAATTCCAGGTCAAAAAAGTCAAGATTTCTTGTAGTGTGTTATTTTTTTAAAAGTTTCCAAATTGGAAATGAAAGATGATGAAAATATCACATCTTTCTTGGAATTGTTTTAGTTTAAGAAATCGATTAATAAGAGTAGAAGTTATATATTCCACTAATGAAATCACACTTCAATTATTATATTCCTTACCAAAATCATATAGAGGTTTTGTAAGTTCAATGGGTAATCAAACCACTTTGATTTTTGATCAATTACGTAAAGCATTAAAAAAGGTCTAAGAAATAATACTAAAGGGTACATCTTCAAATTTAACAATGGCATTTTAGAATAATTATAGAAGAAATAATACTAAGAAACCATGTAAAACACAATGGGGAAAAACTAATCCAAGTGATAATGGAAAACAATCCAATTTGAACTCCCAAAACCACAATTATAGTCAAAGTAATTTTTTGAAAAGGAGCCACTTGTTTTTTATTGTCCAAAACCAAATCACCATGCCATAGAATGTCATTTTTGGATTACAAATTGAACAAAGGGAATCTTAAAAACACGAGCAAATTTTATTGTAAATGACACTCCAAATTGTGAGGGTCAATAATACACCAAATCAAGTCATAAATCACACCCCACATAATGTAGAAAAATAAACTCCCCCAATTGTTTACATTATGTCTAATGAGTGGTCAATTATCACCTAATGTGTGGTATTAAGACTCTGGAGCAATGGAAAATTTAACACCAAATCAAGAGTGGCTCATATCTTGTAATGAATTTTCCAATCCAACAATGGTGTAGCTTGATGATGATAATATTCAAGAAGCAATTGGCATTGGAAACATGCTAATCCAATTGAATTTCGAATTGAAAATTGAATTTTGACACATATTACATGTACCGAAATTGTTGAAAATTTTAATATTGATGGGCAAATAAACCCAAAATGGTTTAAAATTTGAATTTACAAAAGACAAATGTATCATTACTTCACAACAACTAGGCCAAATGCACATCCATATCGAATGCATGAAGGAAGGATCAAATTGGAAAAAGAATAAAAATTCTTCGAATAAATAATGGCAGTGAATTTGTTAGTAAATTGTTTCAACAATTTTGTGAAGTAAATGCAATCTTTTGACAATTCAAAGTGCTTTACACTCTAGAACAAAATGGGGTGGCCGAATGGAAAAATGGGTTTTTAGTTGAAAGCGCACAATTTATGTTGAACTGTGCAAAATTATCTAATGGGTTTTGGGATGAAATAATACATTTACAACTTGTTTGATTCAAAAAAGAAATTCACATCAACATTACAAGATCGGACACCATATGAAATTTGGTATGGTATCAAACTGGATGTGAAAAATTTAAATTTTTTCAGTTGTTTTAACATATGCCCATATTCCTAAGGAAATGCGCCATAAATTGAAGGTGAAGGCCCATGAATGCATATTTTTGGGTTATGGGGAGACAAAAGGTCATAAATTAAAAAAATATGTTATCCTCAAAAGAGATGTGACCTTTAATGAAGTTGCCATGGTTTTGAAAGAAGGGAAACCCATACTTGATGCATTTGTTTATGACCTAATAAAAGGACAAAATGAAGGTTTTATGCCTCTTAATGTTAAAGTTGATGAACATATTCCCATACCCCATGTCATACCCATTCCTCCAATAGTAGGGTCTCTAAGAGTACTTAATCCACCAAATTTGACACCCACAATTGTACCAAGCACACCCCCATGTTTATCCATGAAGCTCATCATTATTGAGATTCTCTTCATTCCTTTTCTCAAATTGGACTTCCAAAACACAAATTTTCTACCAAATTTATAAACAACTCCCAAAAAAATCCATTATAATCTCCACCTATAAAATGATCCACTCAACCTCATAAACCAAATCTTAAATATAAAGGTCATTTGAATTTTTTTTATATGTTTTATATAGGAATGAATGAACCATGTACATTTAAGGAAGCTATAAAACCTAGTGGACAAAAGCCATTAATGATTAGTATCATTCTTTACTTCAAAATAATACTCAAGGTGTTTAAATCATTACCTTCACATGGGTGAAAATCCTTTAAGGTGTACCACAGAAGATGAAAAGGACCTAGCCCTTACTACAATCCTTTTTTACCCTATATTTTAATCCTATAAAAAATAATGAGTCAAAGATTGTCAAATGTTTCAAAATGACCATATTCTAAGGGCAAAAGCAAACAACACTGTCCATTTTTGCACGTTACAAAACAAAAATCCAGTACCTCTTATTATGTTAATGTCTCCTAACTCCAATTCATAAGGAAATTTATAAAAAGGGACTCATATTTATAAATATACATTGTTATAGGAAGTTACTAGCAAAAAAAAAAAGCAAATGACCATCTTTTGGTCTTTGGGGGACTTTTAAATTTGTGTTTCATCTTGTGTCATAGTCCATACACATTTTTAAATGGACACATAATTCTTGGAAGATTAAATGAAATATGTTATGGTACTCTAACATAAATTATATGACTAAAATGAAAAAAAAAAATCATATTGAGACTTATTGGGGATGTGATTACAAATGGGAATAATCATTTAGGTACTTTTGAAAGCCCCATAATTCATTATCCCATTTTCAATGTCAAAAATTTGAATTTGATGGAAATTTTTTCATTCAAAGTATTCAATAATGTATTAAAAAAGGAGGGCAAGAAATAGTTCTTACAAAAGAATGATTTTTTGGTTGACATATTTATTGTGAAAGTTTTGATAACACTAAAAACTATGTAAAAATGGACTTCTAACATGCCACTTTTCGTCCACCTTAGTTTGCTTTCATCCCTAAACCAATACAATTCTAGATTCCATCATAAACATCCATAAATGTGTCTTTACATGATTTTTTTTTAAAAAGGCAAAAAAACAAGAAAAAGGTGATGTTGTGACAAGATTTTGGTACACCTTAAAGAATTTGGACTCACATATGTTTACAATAAGTTATAAGTGGATATTTTGTAAGAAGTACAATGTTGATTGGTCCATCCTTAAATATAAAGCTCACCGTATAGCTCGAGGATTTTTTCAAAAGCTTGGAATTGATTACCATGAAAATTTTATTCTAGTGGTTGAGTTGACTTCTCTTCTAATATTATTTTCGTTTATAGTAGCTTTGGATTTCAAAATTCACCAAATGGATGCTCATATAGGTTTTTAAATGGCATTTTTCATGAAGAAATATTCATGTAATAACCTGAAAGCTATATACAAAAAGGTTTTGAAAATAAAGTATGTCAATTTTTATGTATTTTATACAACAAAATTAAACAATGTTTTCAAATATGGTATGAACAAATGAAATTTTTTCTATTGGGGATTGGCTTCACCAAGAGTCAAACTAACACTAACATATATGTTTGATGATCTGGTGCACCATTTCTATTCATAGGGTTGTATGTTGATGACAATATCTTAATGAACAATCACTTAGCCTTACTAGCTTACATCAAAAAATTCTTGTCTAAGGAATTTGAGATGATTAATAGTGGTGAAATTGCCTATTTTCTTGGTATCCAAGTTAAACAAAATAAAAAATTTAAGAAGATCCATTTGTCCCAAGAAAAATATTTCAATGACATATTAGCACAATTTAAAATGGATTCATGCCATCTTGTGATTCTTCCATTTCAAGCAAGTTTTAAATTTAACAAAAGTATGGCCCCAATTACTATTGAAAATGTAATTGCCATGAAAGAGATTCCATTCAAAACTATTGTTGGAATCATAATGCATGTTATGGTGTGCACAAGGCCTAATTTGCTTATTTATATGACTTGTCCAAGGTGATTAGGCCTTGTAGTAAGTTGCATGTGGTAATTATAACTAAAAATTAGTTGTAAATCTAGTTGTTTATTTGCAAATTCCTTGTAATATTTACTCCTTTGTCCAATTTGATCAAATTGTTATTTTGGACAAGTCAATTTTGACACAATCTTTTTGACCAAAGGGTTATGGGACATTTTGACTAGTCAACATGACTAATTCTCAATTTGATCTCTAGTCAATTGAGTCATCATTATTTATGGTTTGATTTATGCCATGTGTCATCATTATATTACATCTTTGAGAGTGATGTGGCATCATATGTCGCAAAAGGTAAATAGGCATATATTGACTTATACCCTATCTACAACCATACATATACAATGTACATGTACAATGTATATGTCATGACCACATACAAATTTCATACACATGATTTGCCCGAATTTAAATCCAAGACCTCATGGAGGCATCCCAATGCCTTTGCCATCAAGCAACACCACCTTTTGTTGGTAAAGGTTTTGTAAGTTTTTGTTTTATTTTCTTAACTATGAAGTCGTCAAAAAATCCCAAAGTTGACAATTTTTTTTGTCTCAAATCTTGGTCAAATGAAGCAAATAAAACATAATGTTGAATTTTATTCAAAATTTTATTCAATGAAATCAATATATTTCATAAATGCTAAAATGAATTTCTTAAAACAAATTTTGAAAGATGTAAATAATGAGTCTTTAAATTCAAATTTCAATCATTATGTGATTAAACAAAACAAGGTACTTATGCTAGGTATGTAGCTAGTGTTGGCCTAGGCCTACCTAACTAATATTAAATTAATATGTCTAATTTGACTAAACCGTGGTCATCTTGATGAACCTTATTATTTGGTTATCCCTTTTGATTAAATGTATAATTGACACCTATCATAAAGGTCACTTTAGTTGAATACATTAGTAAAATATAACACATGTGTATCATGCCCCACCCATTAGTCAAGATGGACATCACTTCTAGTCAAAATGAACATTTCAGTCAAATTCGCATTTTAAGAAAATCATGATTTCTTGTAGTGTAGGTCCTTCTTCCTCTTTGGTTTCTTCATCTTTACCTTGGTAACAAGTTCAACAAATCCCCAAGTACAAGGGTGTAGTCATGGTAACATGTACCACAAGAAACGTAACCATTGTTTAATATTTTACATTTTTAGGGTTTACACTTAAACTATTGTTAGATATATTGATTTTTTTTTCACAAATATATTACAAATATATCATAATAATGCCTTGCAAAAGATGAAATTAAACCATACATGGCAAAGGTCCCAAAAACATTCATTAAACATTGCAACCAATGCTTTGAGTGCTTAATCTATTAATTTTTGAATGAAAAACACAACAATCAAATATTGATGCAGGAACTTGAATCAACATCCATTGTAAAATCAATGGTTCATGAGTCTTGTATATTGACCTAAAGAATCGTAACCATTTGTGGTAGGGGGATAGGGTTTAACGAGTTCCTTGCCATTGCCCATCGGTGAATTTCCATCATGAAGGTGCACAAGAGTTTTGAGCTTTGAGGATGCTTAGAAACGGATTGAGCATGCTTTGCATCATCATTGGGAGGTTTATAGAGGTGTAGAGGCTAGAGTTTTGAGTTGCATAAGCATCAAGAGGTTTGAAGGTGTTGGGAAAATGAACTTGAGGCATGGGGGGTTATGAAATTGGTAGGTTGGAGTTTTGTAGAGCTCAACCTACTTTTAGAAACATAGGAAAATGACGATGGAGATGACAGTGAAACGTTGATGCTCTTTGTGGCATCTATAATGAATCTCAAACATTATCTTCTTAAATGTGTTGAAGCTTCAATCCAATAAGGTGCATGCAAAGTTTGTTATTATGATTTTTTTTACATCTCCAAAGGCATCTCTTTTGGCATTTGAATGTGATTAGGTTGAGGTTTTAAGTAATTAGTGGGCTTGCTAATTAATCTATATCCAAGAAGGTCAACCAATTATGAGGACATGCCCAAAAATGTACCGATCAAGGCGCTTGTTGTTGTGCTTGAACATCAAACCATCATCTTGTTTAGGATGATGTGTAACATTGAATGATGGTTTGATCAATTAAATTGACTAGCAATATGACTCTTTTAGCATTTCTCTCCTAGAGATTTGCCAATTTTTTCATGTAGTTGCAAATCTATTCTATGCTGCTCTCTTTGCAAAAGCTTAGTACAACCCTTTTTCTAGCACTATTATGTGAATTATTATGATAGTTTTGGATGTTGCAAGGTTTATTCCATTCGAATGTTTTCTGGTTTTGTTATTGAACTTCATAAACTTTTGCAAGGATTTAAATGTTGGTTGGTTTGTGTTGTGAAAGTCTTTTAATCAACATCTAGAATGGTTAATGGACAGTGCAAGGTTCTAGTCCCACTTTGATTTGTGGGTCCTTTTTATTACAATTATTATTTGAATGTCATGCATTGAACTTGCTGTAAGGATCTAAATGTCAAAAACAATTTTGTTATAGTTTTGTTTGTCATTAGCTTGAATCAATGCGCATAGCTTAGTTGATTCCATCTTAACATCATATTCGGCCAACTTATTTTTTTTCATGATTCCATCTTAACGTCACATCAGACATTGTGATCTAGGTTAGCTTATGTTTTTTGTTTAGACTTCATATAGTCTAATTGCTGGGATTTAATTGCAATTGTGATGCAAGTGCAGTTTCCACAATCTCCAACTAAAATGGTCTTTTTAGACAGAAGGTAGTTTTGGGCATCATTAGGAGTTTGATTTAAAGGATTCCACCTATGCTCGTTGGACATATCATCATAATGATAAAAATGGAATTGCCCCAATGTTTGATTATGAAATTTTTGTCAATTGGTTGAGCCCTGCACAATCACAATGCACAGTGTTTACTAAGAGATTAAGTAATAGGAGAACATTGAAGCCTTAATTTGCTACACACACTTTTCAAGGTAAAATCTTTTTTTAAACTTTTCATTTGAAGTAAATAGTTTGTAGAATTTAGGAAAAAATTGTTGTTGTAACTCTTACTAAATGTTTTAAATCTATATCTGGAAGTGACCATTGGGTGAAAGCACACTAATGTGGAATACATAATCCTATCACACCTTGTTGGATTGTCAATCATGGGCCATGGAGAAAAACATAAATGAATAATATGTGAAAAGGATTAAAAATAATAATATTACATGTGATATAATCACATTGTATGAATTTCATGAATAGATTTTGAGTTGCCATAAGATATTGGACTTTTGAAGTGCCAAAAACCTAGCATTTTAGTCCATATCATATGATTATGGATTCCTTATATCTACTAAAATGCTTGGTTGAGTGATTTTCTTTAACATAGAAAGTAGTGTGATGCCATTGATACAAAAGAAGACGATTTTTAAAGATTTTTAAAATCATAAATTAAGATATATAATGAAATATGGATTTTTTTATAAAGTCATTTATTAATTGGAATTAATGATTCAAATTCTCATTTTTTCAATGTAAAATTTTGAAACAATTAATTTACAATTTGATAAAGTCTAAAAGTAAAAAAAATTATTTAATCTTGCCATATGACTTGTGCAATATGAGTTATTCTATTACAATGTAAAATGGACTTTTATTTTAACACTAATATGGACTCCACATATGCCAAAGTACTCCACCTTAGTGTGCTTTCACCCCATTAAACCTTAGTTGAATTTTAACCATTTGCAAAATTTGGGAAAATAGTTCCTATTGAATGTTCCATTCTATACCTGGTAGTGACCGTTGAAGAAGTTAGTTGAATCTTTGCATTGTGTCTTGATTGTAGGTTTAAGTTAAGTGTTATCATGGCACCTTTGTTTAGAGAAACAAGGAGCAAAGAAGGATTTGAAGAATTCTAACAAATTGGACAAATTATCGAGCATGAAGCTTGGTATGCACAAAAGAAAAAGGATGACACTCAAGAATGTGTCAAGAGGTGTAAAGCTTTAAAAAAAGTAACAACTAATGCCACTCAAATAGAAGAGGTTGTTGCTCTTGAAGTACTATCAAGTGTAGCCCCAAAAACTTGCGATAGTATCGAAGACAACCTCAAAAGATAATTGTAGAAATTTCAAGGAATATGGCCTTGTTCTTCATGGAACAAATCAAGGGTCTAGATAATGACCTACAACAAGAAACATTTGAGAAGTTCATCACCCATCCCCTTGTTAGAAATATGATGCTTGAATACTTCAAGGACTTAAATTCAATAAAATGCAACTTAGATATTTTGAACAATTTTAGATTTGGTTTAACAACTCAAATTTGCTAGGATCTCACAAAATTGAGCTTATGGTTGCCAAAGACATAGTTTACACATTAGCATCTAACCAATCTATGAGTAATAGTAATAGGGGTGTTATTAAAACATTGGTGGTTGATAGATAGAACATAAAAGCAATGGGTAGATGGGTTTAATTAGATATAATCTAGAATGTATTATGGATCAACTAGGGACAAGCAAGCTGTTTAGATGCTTTGCCACAAGAAATCAGAAATGTTGTTATAGATTGGTGGATTAAAGAAACAACAATATCTCCAAAATACAAAAGATGTTATGAAGAGACAAATTGTTGTCAAGCACTTTGAGGAGCATCCCAAACATTTTCTCCAAGTTTCAAAAATAAGATGTATTGGACTTAATCACATTTTTGAGTTATAAGAGTTAGATTTGATAATTTGTTGTTTCTCATGGTTTGCATAGACTATTTCATCATAAGATGATTAGTATCAAATGAACACTTGGAGTCTTTTGTGCTTGTATTTGTTGAGCACTCTTAATGAGTACTTACAAAACTATTCTAGTTCTAATGTCAACATTCCAGGTAATCAATGTAATATTAGTGTCATCTTGGGTCCTTTTTTCCTAACCACTCCAGTTTATGTTACTTCCCAAGTAGTTAGCAATCCTAAGTACAACAAATGTTCTATTTGGCTAAGAAGTTAAGTCCTTATACATCATAGGTCTCCTTGACTACTCAATTGAATCTTTAGTATGTGCTTGATTCCTTGGCTAAGTAGCTAGCATTCCTAACAAAGCAAAAATGTTCCTCACCTAACCAATAGAATCCTTGTATTACTTGCTTGATCCTTGGCTAAGTGGCAAGTAGTCTTAACAAAGCAAATTGTTCCTTACTTAACTAATGGAGTCCTTTTATATCTTGCACAATCCTTGGTAAAACAACTAGTAGTCTTAACAAAGTAGATTGTCCCTTGTTTAAGTAATGCAACCCTTGTACATAGTTTGATTGATTCATTCCCAAAAACAATTGTGTATATAAATTTATTTTTTTCATTTGTGTAACCACTCTACTACAGTCCTTAAAGGTTTGGGTAAGGAATGTAGCTCTATGGCTAGTGTTGTTTGAATGTTACTATAAATGTCTTAGGATCTAGATTATTGTCCTTTTCAAATGCAAGGTGACAAAATTGACATATTGATAATATATGTGTAGCTTGAGTTTTTTACTACTTCCAAAGAAAAATTTCCAAAAATTCCTATGATGTTTACAATGTTCCAAGCGTTGAGGCCATGGTTTGTATGATAGTTGAAAGATTGGAACACGTGTTGTTGCTAATATCACATGGAGTTCAAGGAGCTTTTAAATAGATTCAATGAAATGAAAACAATAGGCAAGGGCATCCATGGTACTTGTAATTATAAATGTATTAAGGTTTGTGGTTCTTAGTTAAACCCTATAAGTAGTTTAGACACATGCATTGCTGAGTTCCAAATTTACAAAGGTTGACTGAATTCTGGATATCTATGTTATGTCCTAAGCTTGCTTTAGCTGAATGGCATTCTAGATAATGCTTGATGGGTGAATGTAGCCATTGTGGAGTTCATATCCTAAAGGCTTGCCCAAATGAATTGGAAACAAATCAGATCATCCATTTGCAAAACATAACGTACGAAGTTGTTGGGTAGATTGAAGATGGTAGGGATCAAAAAGCTTATAGAATCAAATACCATGACACACATTCCAATGAGTTCATACAATACTTGAAACTTCACCTCAAAGCTTTTGTGTTCCAGAACTTCATTTCTAGGTGACAAGATGTTTAGTTTAGGGATTGCCTTCTCAATGTGCTTGAGGACAAAATCATTTCTTGTGTTGACTTTTCATTCAACTACAAATTGATGGTGCAAAATGAAATATCAAATATGCATTGGCACAATTTTTAGATAACCATTCCGGTCCACATTATTTATAGGCAAAACCCTAATTTTGACCTAGTCACTCCAAAATCTAGACTTTTGAAAGAAGTGCATTATTATGTCTCTAATGATTCTAGCCATGATACTTTATTTATACAACATGCATTTTTGTTCCACTGGAATTTCTTATGAATAGAGGGTTTTGGCCATCTTAGCATGTAAGGTGGTCCAATGGATGTTCTAGGCAGTTTAAGTTTGTAAGGGCTTGGTATTTTGTTTTCATTACCCTAATGTCACCTCAAGCCAATGTCATATGGAGGGTTGTTAAATGGTTTGGATTTTTTTCGCAATAGGCCATGGGAAGGGGGAGGTGGATGAAGCAAAGGCTTTATTGAAAAGAGAGGTTTGAAAGGAATAAATCAAGCCCCACGGCAAGAAGTTGCAAAATGCAGTTGAAGTTGTAGCACACCTTCAAGCAGAAGCAAACATGTTCCATGTAGCAACTCCATTAGCATGAAAGCATATCAACAAGTATTTCACTTAGTGAAAATGGGAGATGTGGATAGGTCGAAGCCTTATGATTGCCAAACAATACGCAAAAGTTGAGAAGTGCATCAAGTGTAGTCCATTTCATGCAAGGATCCGACATTATGCCAATTTATGTAACTATCTTACATTTGTATAGCTTGCCTAGATGGAAATCTTGAGCTAGAGTGTGATAACAAATAACATGTCTCGCAGTGGACATTAACAAGGCTAAAACCTAAAAATAGGTTAAAGGTAAAGCAGATGATGTACAATTCTGATGAAGAAATTGAAGCTAGGACTAGTGGTAAATGGATCATAGATAATTTGTTTCCAAATGATAATGTTGTAGTTCCTACTAACACTATTGATCCATTTTGGCTTATGCTTGTGGATAAAGGCTCACATTTTGTTGAATCTGATTATGAAGATGCATGGGGGAACACATGGTAACAAGGCGATGTTGTAATTTGGGGTTATTGGTATGATGTCTTGCAAAGTGGTAGCTGAACATATTTCTTGCAGGATGATAAGCCTTTGGCATATGTGTTTAGCCATCTTGTTTTGGCTTCCAAATTCTCTTCGCCCCCATTATTCATATTGTTAGAGGGACATATGCAACCTATGAACTATCTAATGAAGCCATGAATATAGTTATAGTTGCAATAGAGGATACCCAGTTATTAGAATGAACTTTTGTGTTTGTATCTACCATTCAAGTTAGATATGAAAAGAGTTGCAATATCAAATTTGGACAAATTCATGGAGGTTGGTTTGGTATTTTTAATCTTTAGGTTGCATAATTTTTCTTGAAAGGTAGAAGTGTTTAGGAATGGAAACCCACCAAAATCAACCTAGCTCATGGATTTCTATTCTAATAGCTGGTGAGTCCTGAATGCAGACCTTGCTTTAATAATTAACATGTAGTCTGATGCTACTGAGGTTGTTTTTTTGAAGTGATGTATACCCTAAGTTACTAAGTAGGAAATGAGCTAGAAGGTGCTAATTAAATGTGAATACATTACTTTTCAACTTGAGTGCATATTGATTTAAACAATATTGGTGTGAATAAAAGGTTTTTATAAATATTTTATGTCTAACTTGTAAGTATTCATGGCTACAAAGGCCATTGATATCTTTGATAAAGTGTGTCTGAGATCCAAACTTCTCAAATTGTTTGTTTTTTATCATCAGATAGATTTACCCACAATTTTTTTATAGCTGGAAAAAAAGGAAGAAGTTGCAAGATTGTTTCATAATACTACTCATTAGACTTACTTTTGTACGCATCAATTGGAGGAAAAATGGCGGAGAAGATAACATAAGGAGATGAGTAGAAAGTCTAATGTTTCTTCAATGGAAAAACTTAGTAGAATGTTGTTAAAAAATTTAGTATTTATTTAACAAGTCTTGGGAAAAGTTTTTTAGTGTGTAGAAAACTAGTATTCAATCTACTATGAACCTCAATAGTGGGTCATATGAGGTTTTTAAATTTTGTTCAAATAAATTGAAACCAAAAATCAAGAGAAATTTTCGGTATTTATGAATTTTTGTGGTTTGTGTGAGCCTTTAATATGTAACATGAAAAAACCAAAAGATTCTATAGTGTAGTATTATGAATTTCACATCATTTTCACATAACTATTGTTACTTTGATGAGAAATCTCTCTTTATATAGATATACAGAGGAAAATATTGTTGGGAATCTATTTGATGTGAACATGATTTGCTATCCCTAAATGGTAGAATTGGCTCTATTGTGTGTATTTTTGGTAGCATAAAAAGTATATCTTTGACAAATTTCCTTCAATAAATTTGGCAGAAAACTAGGAATGGGAATTGCTACATATATATATAATACCAATAGTAAAAGAATTTGTTCTTGTGAAGTTGCTAATGGCAAGTTCTTATATTGTAGCATTAGCAGTTATTTAATCAAATTATGTCTCAATTAGAAATATTTGTAGACTCTTGTTTCTTAATAGAATAATTGTGCTTCTCCTTTTCTTGCTTTATCTTTCTCCTTTTCTTGCTTCAAGTTGTTTATTTCTACTATCCACAATGTCACACAAATTTTTTTTTTCCCCAATAACAACATTTACACTAACTTAGATTGGTGCTTAGTAGCTCAAGGCCCGTGAGTCAAACAATATCAATACTCATGCCAAAGCCTTGTCCAATAGACAAAAGAAATGGCATCAACATTAAAAGTGAATGCATCAGCTTGAAAGCTTAGAGAGCTCTTGAGCAAATAATAACACATCAAATATTTTCAAAACAAATAGGAGGGACGGTAAAATGCAAAGCCAAGAAAAAGAGAATTAATCCACAGTTTATATATCAAATCCAAAAAGCATGTAGCAGGATATGTGTTCATAAGAGTGTATCCACATGCATAGCCTACTTCCTTCAAGGACACTATTGAAATAACTAATAATGGCATACCTTAAGGACATTAAATTAAACACCTAATGCCATATCCTAATAGCACTTTCACTTCTGCCCACCTCTTGGATTGTGGCAAAAATGTCCAACTTGTAAAATTGGCCCAAAGGAAGAAGTTATATAACACATTCTTAGAAGGCCCTGATTCTCAAAGCTTTCAAATGCATTCCAATGTCACCTTCCTGAAGATAAATGGAATGAACTATAAATTTGGCACAATCAAAGAATCAATCAAGAATTAAAGCTAATGGCTATCCTAGACATCATTGTCTTTATTGTGGCCCACCATTTGGAATCCATTTAAAATGTTTAGCTAATAAAACGTTGTTGTGCAAATGCAAGTATGGCATAGTAACATGACAAAGATTTTTGAAAACAAAAGCAGTATTTGTGTGCCTTGAGTCAACTAAGGGACTAAAATCTTATGTGAACTTAATTTTGCATTACAAAACCTCTAGACCCAATGTAAATAATGTGTTCTTGATTCAACACTTGAGAAAAAATTGAATAACCCAAAACTAGGCAAAGACACACAATTTAGAAAAACATTTGTGATCTTCAATACAATTCCAACATCTAAAAAGATCCAAGATACATGTGGAAAAAACTTTTAGGATGGAAAGTTAAATCAATTCATAGGTCATTAGACTAGAAATCTTGTTTTCATGATTTTCGTCTAATGATTCTCTAATTTGGTGCCGCTTCTTCCTTTTCTTTCTCTATTGCTCAATGTGTCATATAAACAATGGGTTCTACCATTACATTTGAATGCTTCTTAAGTTGCTTGGTTTTGCAAGTTGACGAGTGGTTTGACTTGCCATTGGGCTTGGCATTGTGTAAATCCTTTGGCTTATGAGGATCACCTTGAAAACTAGAAGTGTTGTGATCATTTTTAGGAGTTGCAAAGCCACAAAACGTTCAATTAATAATAAATCACAAACATGGCCACATATTATACCAAAAAGGAATGCAATTACTAAAAATTCAATTTCATCCTATCATTGGGTAGTGAATTACACATCTATTTGTTTACTTGAAGGTTCTATTAGAGGGGTAAGTGTGAGTAAATGGCTTTGGGAATCCTTTTTCTTTGGGAGGTGTTCATCCAATGCAAGACACTTTCATTTCTAAAATGAATATCTTCCTTGTGCTAAAGCAGGACATTTTGATCCCTCTATAGGTAAGGCATTTAGACATACATCATGTGCGCTAGTACCATCTTTTTCCTCATTAACTATCACACCTTTTTTAGGATTGTTTAGCCACAACCTTGATTATGTTTCTTGCTCCCCAACAAAGGCATCTATGACCACATCAGTTGTATGTTTGTCATGTGGATGTTGTGCAATTGGAACTGAACAATTCCACAAAGTGAATTTAACTTCAATCCAACATTACAATTTGACACAAGAATTCACATCAACACTAAAAATTTAAACATAAAACATTTCAAATAGGTAAATTCTTCTTACATGTAGGTTCCACAAGCCAATATGAGGTCAAATTGTATGGGAGTTTTTCATCTTCCTTTGGCTTGGACTTTTCTTTGAGCAAAAGTTGACATATTGCACTAGCCATCTCCAAAGTAGTAGGCGATTAATGCATTTGGGGGTCTAGATTGGTGGCATTTCATAATTTGAAAGGACTCAGCTTCATCATTTTGCTGCTTTGGAGATGATGGAAGTGTAAAGTGAACATCACCTATGCAATACATTCGCTAAACAAGGTTGCTACTCATTGGCCCCAAACTTGGCCTCTTTAGAACATGTCCAATACTTGTGGAACCAAGCTTTGTTTTTTTTATTGAAGCTTCAGGTCCTATACATCACCCCATGACATACTTGATTATGTCAAAATTTGCATGCATGTTAGGCCCTAGCATTAATATGCACCTAGACCAACTATTGTGCGGAGTTTCATCTTGAGCAATAAAACAACCTCATACTTCCAAATAAACTTAATAAATTTTACACTGAAATCATATGATTATTACATAAGCACTAAACCAATCATCAAAAAACATTCTAAGTATTTTCCAGATGCAGAAACAAATATGGATTATTTAACATTTTTTGAAATTGTTTATAGGGATTCAATGTGAGGATGAGGAATAGAACCATGGTGTGTTAATGAATAAAAGTACTCTTGCTACAATAGTTTTAAATTGGATAGTGAAAGTGACTACATGTGCTACTATTGCAACTATAACCGAGGTAGAATCATCACTAAATGATTCTTCTTTACATGTGTGAGCTCTACCGACATGGCCATGGCTAGTAGTCTCAATATTTAAAAGTTGGGTTAGGAATATGTGAGTGTGGTGAAGTTATTAGGGGGGTTTAACAACTTTGTGTTAGAATAGGGGTTGATGAATGTGCACAAGGGGTGAGGGGGCGGTTTAGTTGTCTGAAATACGATATTAGTTGGGTTAGTTCTTTTCTGCAGCAAAGAGTTGATAAACCATAGTTTTGGAACCTTACTGGCGGAAGTAGGGGTGAGAAATCTCTAGAAGGCTGGGAAAAGAAAAACAAACACCAGAGTTCATGGTGTGCGACAAAACATTGGTCTAGTATTAGTAGTTGGCAAGTAGCGAGAACGCTGGGAATGTATGAAATAGGGTGAGGGGGTTAGTGAAAGGCCCAATAGAGCTAGAGCAATCTTCAACCCATAGGAGTGAAGGATTGATTCAAATCAGCTTAATGATTAGATAGACGATGTGACAGTGTGCCAATCATAATAGGAGTTTCATGAGGACTGAAATGTTTATTTAGATTATGAGCAAGCTCAACAAGGAGCTACAAGTACATGTCAAGTCCTAAGCTACGCTTTAGCTCATAACTATAGGAAGTCTAGAATGCGTCG
>Ga0116231_10007338_pt1 | contig 20288 bp, 20 predicted proteins | sample S1TSphgellanicum_2_FD_89695 | JGI IMG/M metagenome (GOLD analysis project Ga0116231, IMG submission 89695) | Host-associated microbial communities from peat moss isolated from Minnesota, USA - S1T2_Fd - Sphagnum magellanicum MG | ecosystem: Host-associated > Plants > Peat moss > Unclassified...
AACATAATGAATAGGGTGATATAAGATATGGACGTGTTTTTTGTGGATGTGTTTTTTTTTTTTGGGGGGGGGGGGGGGGGGGGGGGCATATCATTGTCATTACTTTACCAAATTCTGATTTCAATGGCTATGGGTGCGCCCAAAGATGGGGCAAAATTTTTTCTTTATACCATATTATGAAAAAAATGACGACCATCCTTCTTATTATAGCCTTATATGTTCAATTACCAGCTTGGTTGCCTTACTATATAGTGGGGGAAATGTTAAATTTGAACACAAAACCCTTGCTTCTTAATAAGATTCTAATGTGGCTTGTGTTGTTAAACCAAGTGTGAACTCATTACATAATTACTTGATTTTCAATTTTGAGTTTTTATTGAATTTGCAATGATGAAAATTACTCAAAGTTTATTATCTCTTGCACTTTATGTTTAAAAATGAATGAAATTGTCTTTATAGAATGGTACTCATTGAACAATTTCCAACAAACCAAAAGCATGATGCAACTTTTCTAATTTTTAAAATTTTGATTTATTAAATTTTCAATGACAAAATTGTTCAATATTGGATAACTCTTGCACCACAGGTTTAAACATTATGAAAATCACATTGGCACATGGCTTACTCATCCAGGACTTTCTCATGGTACCAAGAGCACAATGAAGAAGGGTGCTGTGTGCTATGAGAGATTTCATCCTGACAAACATAACATAACAAACAAACAAACAAACAAATAAATAACCCTCCTTAATAAATAAATTAAAATTTAAAATAAAAATAAAAAAAAAATATATATATATATATACAAGAACCCAAAACCCATTTTGAGTTTTACTTTGGTACAAGTGTAGGTGCTGGGTCATCCAGGGCAACCAAAAGCAAGTCATGTAGACCTCACTAGAATGGAGAGTACATGTTAGATAAGAGGAGTTTCCATCAATCAACAACAGATGGCAATGTGCAATGTTCAGACATCCCAACTGTTAAGTACTTTGTGTTTTGTCATATTGTCCAAAGAATCAACCAGTTTATATATATTTTTTAAAAATTAAAAAAAGAGAGAGAGAAAGTGCCTCAGGTACCTATTCAAAAAACCCAAAGGAAATATAATCAATTATTTTTATATTTATGAAAACTGATCATTTGAGAATTGGCTGAATTTTTTAAAATAAAATTTCAATACCTTGTACAATTCTCAATAAAACTATTTTTTAAAAAAAGAACTGGGGCTGATTTTTACAACTCTATGAGAAAATTGAAACCAGTTCTAACAAAAAACAAAATAAAAATAAAATGAGAACTGCCCAACACTACTGTAAACATGGAACATTTTTTCATTATATTCCTATCCCATAGCTAATTGACAACAATGGTTATACTTGAACTAAACTAGGTAGGGAAATCAAGTGGTCTAGTATGTAGGTGAGGCACTTGGTACCTTCTAGGCAGCATATTTTTTTAGTTGAAACATTTCTCACAAAATGAAAGTCAAAATTTAAAATGCTAAAATGAAGTGGTTTTTGAGATTTTTCAATCCCCAAAATTCGAATTAAAAAAAAAAGAAGAGCAAATCCCAAATTTTTTATACATTGGTTCAAGCAAGCAAGTAGTTGAAGGATGTTTAAAATTTTAATTTTCATATATTGTTTATAGCCAAATATGGCTAAATCTCTCCACATGGGTGAGGGCCACGGTGAACCAGCACCCACCAGTGCACCATCCATTGGATGCCCCTTATAACTCAGTTGTGGATGAACCTCAAATGAGTTAATATTGAGTTTCACCTTGGTAACCAATTCTGTAGGAAATAGGTCTCATATATATAGGTAGATAGGTAGGAAAATAGGTAGTAAGTACTAGGTAAGTAGATGGTTTATACATATGTAAAGGCTGTTTTTAACTACCTACCTACTAACAGCCTGCTTGTGGGTTGTCAGTAGGTAGGTAGAAAAAAAAAGAGGCAACTGAGCTAACCACCATGGTTAGCTAAGGAACTGAAACCCAACAGAAAACTGTTTCCTGTCCAGATACCATCCATCCTACTTGGTGGGCTGGTGGGTGCTGGTAAAGGGCATATTGTGGGTGCCTATGAACCCCATAATAATATGTCTTCCCCATAGCACCACTGCCCATGAGGCAAAAAGGCCATTAACCTTATAGCCTGGTTAGAATGTACCTTGAACTAAGTTTGGATAAGAGGGAGGGCTTATTACTCACTATTCTCATTCATAACAAGGGGTGGGTGTGTCACATTGTGGCCTCGCCAAATTGCTTTAAAAAGTATCCGTAGGCAAAAAGAAAAATTATGAAAACTCAAATATATTTCACCATAGCAAAAATATAATCTTCAAAAAAGTCCTGTAAAGGAAACCAAAATCCTTCAAGATATTATTATAACTCTATTATAACTAATCTCTCAAGTTTCAACAGAAGCCAAAATATCATCATCTTTCAAAAATGCTCATATAAAAATAGACCTATTATTATTATTATTATTATTTACCTAGGGGCCAAAATCCCTTAAGCTATAGCTACTATTACACTCTATAATAATGAATCTAAAACACAAAGATCAAGGCCAACAAAAGCAAAAGGAAGGCAGGGTTGTTGTGATGGTGGAGAACTTGTATCCAATCCTGATGATTTCCCTATATCCATCACAGACTTTGTAGGAATGATGTGTTGAGAAGACACTGATTGATTTTGCAGGCTTACCCATTAGGCTAACAGAGCAGCTTCTGATCTGCACATTTATAACTCACTTTATAAGTGCAACTGATGAGAGTGTTAGAGAGAGAGAGAGAGAGAGAGAGAGAGAGAGAGAATCCAACCCAAGGGGCGTCAGAGGTACTCTATGCTTTGATTCCCTTGGTTTTCACAGGCATCCAAGAAGCACTCCCAAATAACTGGATTCTCTAAACCCTAAAGTATCCAAAGAAGGAGGAAAGCACAATGAATCAATCCCCAATGAATCCATTTCTGCTTGCTAGATCAATTGAAATTTTCCCAATAAGTAAATAATTAAATAATTAATTAAATAAACCATTTTTAGGGTTTAAATGGCAGACAGAAGAATGTGCTTCCCACTGCACTTATGTCCCTCACTCCAGAGTGACACACAAACATCTCATCAAGTTTGTCACAAGTTTGTCATGAAAATTATATGTAAAAAAAATTCAGCTAAGCTACCCAATTTTGTCATGGGGTGGAGTTCTAGTCATCTCCAGCTAACTAGCATGTTCTCTAGGGGATTAAAACTACTGCTCATCATCCTCACTCACTCACTACAAGCTGAGCAAGTGAGGAGTTTGCCTGATAAGGTGTGATCTGATCTCTGATCTGACAGCCCCCCATCCATGCAAAATGGGTTGGTGGCTGGCTAACAAGCTGATTGATCTCTTCAAAACTTGTTGCAGACATACCTAGTGTTGTTGTCTGTTACCTCATTATGTTCACAACTGGCTCCTGGTCTGCAAGATGTTGCATCTTTAGTGCATCTTTTGTCACTACTCAATCATAATATGGATGCTATGCTTCCCCCCCCCCTTGCCTCAGGTCAGTTTTGTCATTAAATAATCCTCAAAATATAGTGAAACAAATTTTTTTGGTGGCATACCACTATGAAGTTGCCATGTTGAAAATCATCATAATTATCATAGTTTACACTCTGAATAATTTCCCTACTACTCATATGACAATATCATGAGTAGATCATTGAAAAAAATAATGATTTAGATTTTTTAAAAAAATATTAATCTTTTTGAAAAAAAATAATTTTGATTTTCTTTTTTTTGGGTCAATGTGGAAACTGACCCTAGTGTTCCCGCTGGTTAAAACTTCCATTGAACCTGTGATACCTACACCTAAAATCAATCAATCTAATGTTAGAAATTATCACTCCATGAACCATTTAAATAAATTTGAAAGAAAAAAAAAAACTCAAACAATCATCATGTTCAAACAACCTTTTTATATATACAAAAAAACTCACCACTTTCAAAATAAGTGCAAGAAAATTTCTAACCTGACCTTTCCATCAAAAGATTTTATGCATTCCAAACTCCATCCTCAAATTATAGTTCATGTGTGACCATCAAGTTTTTTCAATTTGGATATCAAAAAATGATGCGTTCCACTCACCCAAGTACACACTCAAATGGTCAATCATTCATACAAATGATCTTGTTTCTTTCAAGCATTCATGAAAATGAGACTTTCAAGCAAAAATCTGATCCATTTTTCCTTTCACAAGCGAAAAAGGTAGGTTTTATATGATGTTGCAAATAAAGTCAAATGTTAGGGATACAAACGTAATAACTTGGCAGAAATTATATGGCTTTCTACTGGTTGGAATTATTATTTTTTAAAAAAATAAAAAAATTAATGTATAGATTATTTTTATTTTTATTTGGGGTGTTTGATTATCGAACTTTTAATCAAGAAAAAAAATTTGCCAGATTCTACATCATGTTCCAATATTTAACCAAGAATATAGATTGATGCCTTAAATGTCTTTACTTTTGCAATTTTTTTTTCATAGCCAAATTTGGCTAACTTGTATTATCAATGATCACCTCTAAGGTTACATGACAAAAATACCAAATTTTCTTGAATGTTATATTTGAAAATATATTTTCTATAGTAGAAGCTCTGATGCAATGCCAAATCACAAAACCCACTACTATTTAAAATCATATTTAAATTTAAATTTTAATGAGTTAATAATTATATAATTTTTTTGGGGAATGGAACAAGTGTATAATTTTGTATAACATTAAACCCCAATGTGAGTGTCAAGCATTAGCCATGCAATTTGTATGACTTGTATCATATATGAAGCACTTGTAAGAAGCTCAGAGCAGATTGTTCCAAAATGGAAAATGTCATTCGGTAAACATGCACTTCATGCACAAGAATGCTTATTATGTTCCATGTAGTGGGCCTAGTAAAAGAATCAAGGGGGATCAGCAGAATGATGGTGCTTGCTTGCTTGGGTTGGAAATTGTTACTCTAACCAGCACAATAAACTATGGAGGTGATTTCATAATTTATGGAAAATGGTGTAATATTTGAGTAATATCCGTCATTGAAAATATTTTCAACTAAATTATTAAAAATGGGGTTTGGAAGGGTTTTTTTTTAATTTAAAAATTTGAATAACAAATGCGGGAAATAAACAAGTACAGGAAATATTGTGAGCTGTAAGGTGCCCTCCAACAACACTAGAAAAATCTAGCCAAGTCTTTGCTGTGCTAAGGATATCACATGAGAAAAAAACACTAGACCATGTGTTTGCAGTCTGCTACACCAACAACTCCCTTGCTGACAAACTGGAGAGAATGTGGGTTGTGTGACAAAACCCTGGCTCGAATTAAAAGAGTTAGCAAATAGCAACCAAAGCATTGAGTCAGCTTTACTTTTATTTTTTTCTCTGAAATTTTTTTGTAATTGTAAATTATTTTTTTGGGAATTTTTTGTAATTGTGTTTACATAATAATGTAAATTCGATTTTTTTATAAAAAAATTTTGATATTAAAAAATTGGAAAAAAAAAAAACCCTGGTCAGATCGAATTGCAAACATTGCAATGAAACTAAACCAAGAGGTGAAGAATTAGAGAACAGAACTTGTTGTTGTTGGATTGGCTTGATTAAATGAAGCAAGTATGTAGTTTATTGTTTATACCTTTTTTTTCCTCTTATTCATAGTTGCTATTAAGAGGGGCAAAGGGGCTCCTATGCTCTAATAATTTCATAATTGTGGTGGTGATGGGTTTATTGGTGCTATTTCCATAGTTCTGTGAGTCCAATGATTTATGTGATTCCTAAGGTAATAAACACATGAAGAGCACTCAGCAGGCCACTGATTTGTGTCACACTTTTCTAGTGAAATTGTTGCATGATGTGCTTAAAGTCCAACAAGTACAAAAAAAAACACCTTCTCAGCTCAAGAAGGTACTGTACTACATAATCTGTTGGCAGGGTTTTTTTTTAAAAATTAAATTTTATAATAATTTATATTTTATTTTATTTTTAAAAAATTTACCTGGCTAAATTTGGCTAGTGGGGTAATTTTTTTTAAAAAAATGGCTGAAAATATATGTATTTGTTTTGTTGGTTGCAAAAATTGCTCTATCACTAGAATGAACCCAAATGTATGGCTAATACATATTACATATTTTTCAAATAGGTACTAATTTATAATGATGGCTTTTTTGTTTTTGAATATTTTATATTAGGGGTGGTCTTGTAGCTAAATTGACATAGTGTTAAGATTAAAATGGTGTTCCATGCAATGCATAAGTTCTCCCTTGAAATCTTAGCCATACTTACTTTGATTGCTTAGGGTGATTGGTTTGGGGATGTGTAACTGAGAAGTTTTGCAAGGACTCAAACGTCAGGTGCCCATTTGGTTGTTGGTCTCAATTGACTTGCTTTGTCCTTTTTAACAAGGTACTTTGTTTGGAGCTTGCATTGCAAAAATTACCCCTAGAAAAATGCACCTCTCTTAAAAGAAAAAAAAAGATATATGTATTAAACTCACATTCTCCTTCTTATTATGATCACTAACTATCCACACACATCTACCCCATTGCCACCAAGTGCCTTACCTACTTGCATGAAACCACTTATCTTGCCTATCTATGGTAGGTACCTAGTTACATAGGTAATGCTAGGTGGAAATAGGGGGGTTTTTTGTAAGATAGGCTATTATGTTATATACACTTGACAATGTGAATGAAATTAAGCATGCAAATGAAACTAATCACATGGATGACATCATAGCATAGGGATGAAGTTGATAAATTGGATATCATGAATGAAAATTTTCACATGGATGAAATTGACAACATGGAATGATATGACCATATGGATTAGGTGAAATTTGGACACAAATGAATCTCATTCCATGGATTAAATGCACAACCCAAAGGGGCAAATGGGGGGTTGGAATGGCAACATCCCCCTTTGCACCTGGCTACACCTGAATGAAATTGTCAACATGGGTGGTACCTAATGATATGGATGAATGTGAAAAGCAGATGAAATCGACAACATTGTTCACATTAATTACATAAAAAGTTATTGCTTATGTGAATCTCACTTTTGGAATGTACAAAAGCATGCAATAAAACATATGGATGAAACTTGATTACATGAATGAAGTTGACCACATCTCATCCACTATTGAGAGATACAACCACTTGGAAGAAAATTCAATAACATGGATGGTGGTCACTATCATCCATAATCTAATTTCATAGATGTTATTAAATTTCATCCATAGTATCAATGCTATGGATCATGTTATGGATGCTGATCATTATCATTCATGTTAAATTGAATTTCACCCATGTGATATCTTTCATTCTCCATGCATTTGTTCATGATTTTCAATTTGATTAATGTCAAATTTCATTTGTAGTGTGGAATTCCATCCTTGAACAAAAGCTCATCCATGTTTTATCAATTTCATCCATATGATAGAATATCATTAATTTCATCCACAAGTATTAGTTTTTATTCTTGTGATCAATGTTTATATTGTAAATCATTATCCTCCATCAAATTTTCATTCATGTGATCAAATTACATTTTATGTATTCAATTTCATCCATGATACAATTTCACCAAGTTTTATTCACATTACACATCTTCATTGTCAACTTCATCCATGAACAGGTTTGGGGGGTGGGGGGAGGAGAGGGGGATGAGACAAGGTTTGGGAGAGACCTCACGGCGACAAACAAAAAAAGACAAAGAAGGGGTGTGTCACATTGTGGCCTTGCCATTTACATTAAAAAGTATCTTAAGGCAAAAGAAGAACTATGGAAACTCAATTATTTCACCATGCCAAAATATGATCTTCAACAAATCCTCTAAAAAAAAACCAAAATCCTTCAAGATATTATTAACTCTATAGCTAATCTCAAAGTTTCAACACAAGCCAAAATATCATCTTTCAAAAATCCTCATATCAAAATAGACCTAATATTACCTTAGGGGCCAAAATCCCTTAAGCTACTATACTCCATAATGAATCTAAACACAATATCCTTGCCTTGGTAGGCAAAGCTAACAAATTACCTTCCTTAAAATATAGATTTGGTGGACAAAACTTTCTTGCTTCTTTTTCCCTACCCACCCTTCCTTCACTCCCCAACTCCTCCTTGTGTCCCACACAACACACATACACACCCCTAGTTTTTCTAGAGGTCATCAATTCATTTACCTCAAAGTGGCAAGTACAACATAAGTAGGGGAATAAAAAAGGAAGGAAGAAAAAAAGAAAAAAAAGGGTACCTAAACCCTAAACCCTAATAAAGGAAGAGAGTGGGAATTCTAAATATGGCACCACCCATCATCTCCTAGCCTACTACCTACTTGAAGCACAAAGAAAAATAACTCCTCATAAACCCTCCAACAAACAACAGGTGGCCATGACATGATATGAGAGAGGAGCCTTGTTGAAAGGATTGATGGATGACCCATTTATGAAAGTGCAAAGACTTGTCCATCACCTAGTGCAATGGCAAAACCCTTGTTTCTCACTAGTACAGCCCAATGGATTTTAATTTTTTTTATTTTAAAAATTTTCTTATTATTATTATTATTATTTTTAGGAAACTTGGTTTTTTAAGTGGCGATTGTCCATAATAAGGAAGGAAGCAGATGTAGAAAAAGTGGCGATCCTTCTCAGGAAGATTTAGTCAATTCTGGCTATAAACCCATTATATGAAGTGTGACCAAAACCCTAGCCAAAAATAAGGGAATGAGTGCTCGGCCCTATCCTTTCCCTTCCATAGAGCACTTGAGCCCTTTTTCCACTGTAGTCTGCAGGTGGCCTTAAATGAGGGAACCTGCCTTGTGCAAGGTGGCACTCCTTACGAAGGTACCTCACGGATGTACGGAGTCGGCCTACACATTTTGTAAGGGCACCTCTGTACGGCGACTGTAACTTTCCTTGTTCTTTCTTTGTGCCAGGCCATGCCCTGCTGTAGTGTAGGGCATAACCCTAGACTAACCCATGGTAAAGCACAAGGTGAACATTATCACACACACCTGGTAATAAATAATGCATGAGGTTTGATCAAGGGCATTACTGGAAGAAGGGGGGTTGTTATTAGGTGAGGGCGAGAGTTGGGTTGGGCATGAGTTTTGCTTCTCGTAATGCCCTTGATCATGTGTGGAGGGTGAAGACTCAATTTTATTTTGTTTCACCGATAAGATTATTATCCGAGAAATCACAAGGAAAATTGCCTACAAGGCTAACAAAATATACAAAAGATGATTGTGAAAAAATGGGAAAAGACCCGACTCCTCCCAAAAATGAAAAAAATACTTCCCCCGGCTATGCCAAAAAGAGCCCGTTCTCAAAAACAGAAGGCCCCGGCATTTCTTGGAGGTCTTGAAAATTCCACTTTAGAATACACTGTCGAAATACACTAGAAACTTTTCGACAAAATCTTTATTTTATGCATTCAAAGTGCCCTCCAAATACACTAGCAAATTTGGGTGAGTGCCACAAGGAAGCCAAAGAAAGAAGAAGGAACACAGAAGGAATATACTTGGAGGACAACATTACAACCTTAGAGATGGGTTAAGGTAACCCTCAGAAATTTTTTTCCCATGCAGCCCGAGGTTGATAGGGCTGGACGGTTACCGGTTCCGGTAGTAGATGTAGTTGGTGGTTCCGGTTACTAGTGGCTCCGGTTACTGGTGCCTCTTGTTTGTTGTCCCCTGATAAAGGAGGGAGAATCCCATGTGGACTGGGCCGGTCTTCTTCTTCTTCTTCTTCACAACCGCAGCTCCAGTTTGTGAAGGAGCTTGTTGCAGTTGCGCGTCGTCGTCGTCGTCGACGCTGTCGCTCTCGTCTCCTCTCATCTGCTGCTGCTCCCTTTGTCGCGCGTTTCTCTTCTGGAGTTTCATCGCTTGCTGCGTGTTTGGACTGTACTCAATAAGGCGTCTGCAGACTCGGCATTGTCGAAAGCTTTAGACTCTGGTGTTGGTGGTGTTTTTTTGTCTTCTCGCTCTCTTCTCGTCTTCTTCTCTTTTGGGTGAGCAAACGATCCAAAGCTTCACGTCCTTTCTTCCTCTCATCACTGTAGAACTCTCTGTCTCTGTCTCTGTCTCTGTCTGTAAGTGTATATGCATTCTGAGTACTTTTTTTTTGTTTTGTAAGTCTTCTACAAACGAAGGTGAAGGTAGCTGATCTAGTAATGTGCATTGCTGTAAGGAGTTTTGTGGTAGTTAGCTAGAAAGCTTGGCCTTTGGCTGCACAGCTTGAGCTTTTTTGTTGTCGAATCTACGTTGGTTTTGTTGTCGCTTGCTTGCTCGCTCGCTTGCAGATCAGTACTCGTGTACTACTACTGCAGTTCATGGGAGGAGGAGCTTAAAGGTCCAAGTGTTTTGTGAGAGGAGAAGCAAGCGTGGAGTAACAACAGCTGATGTGTTGGTTGCGTGCGTTGCAGGCAAGAGAGATGGCACCAGGTCGGGCGACGAATTACAGGGATCAGTATGGTGTAGTCTGGTGCGTCGTGGTCCTCGCCATGATGCTTCAGCTTCTTGCGGCCTTGTCTGCAAACGTGGTTGCAAGCTCTCAAGCAGAGGATGCCGCATCTGAAATTGCAGCAAACAACGACCAGTTCACTCAATGGTTGCAAGCCATGGCGGAAACATCCGACTCCGACGACGAAGGTACGGATTCTGGCAACAACGACAACAACTTCTCGAATCTAGCTGCATCCTCGGGACATGCGAGAACCGACAACAAAGCCCACAAGAGATCAAAGCACTCAGCTCGATCCTCCAGTTCTCACAGCAGCAAAGGAAGCAAGACGAAGGAAAACTACGACAGTATCGGCGTTCTGCCACCGCCCACAGGGAAGCCAGTGAAGATCACTGTGAGCAAACATGGCAAGGGAGACTACAAGACCATCAATGAAGCTCTCAACTCCATCAAGCCGAATGCTAAACACAGGACAATCATCAAGATCAAAGCTGGTGTTTACAAGTATGTGATGACGAGCAGCGAGCAGGCTCAGCTTGCTCGCTCTGCACTTAGTCTGCTGCTGCTTGCTGCTATATCTTCTTGGTTTGTGCAGTTTGACATGTCTGTGAGCTCAACTTGAGAAGCTTGTCCTAGTCGCATCCTAGTCCCATCCCGTGAGTTCAAGTCGAGGAGCTTGTCCTAGTCCCATCCCATGAGCTCAATTTGAGGAGCTTGTTGTAGTCCCATCCTGTGAGCTCAACTTGAGGAGCTCATTCTAGTCCCATCCCATGACCACAACTTGAGGAGCTTGTCCAAATCCCATCTAGCCTCATCCTGGCAGCTCAACTTGAGGAGCTTTTCCTAGTCTCATTCCAGAGCTCTCAAGCTGGGACATGGATGTCAAGCTCTCACACTCTAATGAAGTTCTAGCTAGTGGATCTTCTTCTGATCAAAGCTTTCTAATTGATGTACATTCATCACTTTTGCAGGGAAAAGGTGACCATCAACTCCACCCAACCATACATAACACTTTTGGGAGCAGGCGCAAATCAGACCATAATTACTTGGGGAGACATCGCTGGTGACTTTGATGACTCTGATGTCCTTCTCAAGACTTTTCGCAGTGCAACTGTTGGGATCAACTCTGAGTGGTTCATTGCCAAAGGAATTCAGTTCAGGGTAAGTAAATGAACCCAGATCACCCTCCCCTTCCTTAACTGTCTCTCTCAGTCTTGCAGCTGTACCACCCTTACAGATAGCTACATCTTCACATCTAGATTGATTCTTACCTTGCTTCAGCATTTCCCAAACCTGCAGCCATTGTGTGTGCACCCATTGCAGCTTTCTTACTCAGCTGGATAGATCTCAAATTCCAGCACAAGATTGGGTTTGTGTCTTGGTTTTGAAGCTGCTGCGGCTGAGTTTACCTTACCTTAAGGGAAGTAGCAGCAGCAGCTTGGAAGTTGGAGATGTGAATTTTCTCTACTGAGGTTTCAAGGGTCTGATTTCTGATATCAAGGACTCTTGTTTTGTGTTCAGAACTCAGCTCCACAACCTGCACCTGGTGCAATCTTGAAGCAAGCTGTTGCATTGCGGATTTCAGCAGACAGAGCTGCATTCTACAACTGCTCGTTTTATGGATATCAGGTGATTGATGAATTTCTGCCCCCAGAACACACACAAATTCCATTTTTTTGGTGTTTTTCTTTGTCACTGACATCCATCCCAACCTTGCAGCAGCAGCAGATCACAAAGCTACATTGATATCATGTAACATGGGTTGCTGCTGCAAATCATGGATTCTGAAATCCTCTCTTTCTTCTCCATCAATACTTGCTTGCTTGTGTCTCCTGCATGTGGATTTTTTTGTGCTGGTGGAGTTTTGTCTGCTTGTGTCTCTTTCATGTGGATGTAGTTTTTTGTGCTTGTGTCTCATGGGGGATTTTTTTGTTTTTTTCTTGGTTGAGTGGACATCATCAGGATACTCTGTATGATCACAGAGGACGGCATTATTTCGAGAACAGTTTGATTGTGGGTTCTATTGATTTCATATTCGGCAATGGGCGCTCTTTATACAGGGTATGTATGTATGATCTTCAAATTGAGTAATACACCACAATGTTCTATTTGCTACAAAGACCTCTCCTCCTCCTTCTACATTCCTCCTTGAAAGAACATAATTCCAGTTGCAGAAATCTCACTTTACAGATTCAGACCTCTCCTCCACCTTCAACAATTCTCAACGATATTTTGAAGAGCATAACCCCAAGTTGCAGAAATGATGAGATTTGTCTCTTCAGCAACAGCAATTATTGTATCTGAGGAGGGACTGACTTGAGTGACTTTTTGCGTTGGGTTGGACAGAATTGTCATCTTCTGGAAGTTGCAGATTCCTTTGGTTCACTTGCTGCACAGAAGAGAAATGAATCTCGAATGCATACAGGTTTCTCATTCTTAGATTGCAAGGTAGATGGAACAGGTATCCAGATATTCTTGGGTCGTGCATGGGGTAACTTCTCCCGCACGGTTTATGCCTACACATATATGAATGACATTATTTATTCTGGTGGCTGGAGTGACTTTGGCTTCCCACAACGCGATCAGTAAGTAGTCTCTCTGTTCTTGGCTCTGGAACATGATGGCTGTGCTTTCATGCCATTGTTTTATTGTCAGCAACTCTAGCGTCATGCCTTCTGAAATATTATTATGGTGAGTCAATGAATCATAAATTACAGTATTACAATCGGATTGTTGTGTATCTCTTCTGACATTTGTGTTGTGTTGCTTTGGGTTTGTTGAACAGTGAGGTCTTTTTTGGGCAGTACAAGTGTTGGGGCCCAGGTGCTAACACAACCCAAAGAGTACCATGGGCATACGACCTAACACCTGCACAGGCGAAGCCATTTCTGTCTGTGAATTTTATTAATGGCAAAAGCTGGTTGAAGAGCTACATCAAGACACCCAAATATACATGACATTGTGGTGAATGCCCCCAAGGGGTTTTGGAAACCCTTCTGAAGATAACTTCAGACACAGGTCCTTCTTCAGAAAAGATGAATGGCATCTCATGAGCTCTGCCAATGGCATGCACTCATGGGTTGTACAATGAGGTTGAGTCAGATCGCGGAGTGAAAGAAAAAGCTTGTTTTCCACAACAAACAGTAGATGAGAGAAAAGACATTCACTAGCTGTTAGAAACTCTTTGAAGACAAAAAAGAAGGGTATTTATTTCTGAGTGAAGTTCTCATTATGCTGCAGCACCTTCAAGGTAACAGATTTAATTTTGCACCTAAAAGGGTCTGTATCATCAGGTTGATTTAATTTTGTGTTGTGGTCAACAGAAGATTTTTTTCAAGTCTGGTGCATTTCATTATAGTTGTGCCAGCACATTGAATAATTTTTTGGGTACTACTTTTTTTCTCTTCAAAATAAAAAAAATCTCTTATTCTTCTGTCCTTTGCTCTTCTAGTGGGTTTTGCATTCTTTTGATTTTGGCTCCATGCAATATGCAAAATGCTGCTCCCTTAACTGTTGCAGTAGTATGAATTCAAGTCATTGTATTTGGTTCCAGAAGTTGAGCTGTTTGGGGCCAGCTTCTGTGCACAAGGAATTTTTCTCACAGAATTTGATGAGATTTCGTTAAGGATCAAATCTGTAGGCTTCCATTCTCAAATTCTTCCAACATGGGATTTTTTATAGTCAACAATTGCAATTGAAAATCTATTGGGTAGACAAAGATTACAGATACTTGTGCTTACATCTGTGGGAAATTTGTCTTCACATGTGAATCAGCTTCTATAAGGTAGTTGAGGTCATGTGAAGTTCCTATACATCACTAAGGCAGCTGCTGCTTCCTGTAACATTTCTTGAAATTTTTAACAAAGTCCTTAGAGATCTGAGTTATATACCAAGTTGCACTATGCTATTCAAAACATTTAGCAAGAAGAAGGTTCGTATTATGGGTACTTAACCAAGTTGAATGAAAATCTGGAGATAGAAAACCCTGGAGACACCAGCACATTCAGATGTATGAAGTGCAATTGACATTAGCATGTTTGAACATTAAAAACACAACACAGACAGAGAAATTGTATAAGAAAATCTCGAAGAATACAGAAAACAAAATGCTCATAGTCATGGATTAACAAGTTGGAGCATGAGAATGAGACACAAATTCTACCATCTGCACCTTTTGCTTGCATACATCCAGAATCACCATCTATCAAGAATCCATTTTCCTAAGCTTCTCACCAGATAAAATACTCCCCATACCACACCTGATCTATTTCAATTAGGATAAACACTTCTGAGATCCTCACCAAGAAAATCAAGTGTTTTTTCTGAAGATTTTAAATAGCCAAAATTCAAAATAAAATTCATAAAAAAGCAAGCCAGATTTCTGTGCATGGCGTTCAAGTAGGGTAGCCAAAACATTGAAGGATGTTCCAAAAAAACCCATGACTTTAGTATTTTTCTTATAGCCAAATTTGGCTAAACTTCTTCCTGTGGATGATCGTCATCATGGTGTCGTGGAAGAAGAGAGATCACTACAAAATCCCCAACAAGCTGCGCGATTTCCTCCAGCAAAGATCTGGTCTTGCAAGTGAGAAGAGTTTGAGATTTTTGCAGGAGTTCCAGAGCTGTGAAAATGGAGAAGGGGAAGATTCTACAAGTGGCCGTGCCCATCTTCAAGGCGATGACAGCATTGGATTTCGTGGGTCCTTACGAGGTGCTGAATTGTTTGCCCAATGTGAAGATAGTCTTTGTGAGCCATAGTGCGGGACTTTACACTGATCTCGGCACGCTCACCGTCCAAGCCACTGCCTCTTTTGACCAGGTAGTAGGTACACATATTGATATACCTGTTTTTCTTTGCAAAATCTCTGTACTGTGAATGGAGAAGAAGAAATGGAAACTGGAATAAATTTTGCGGGCACGAGAATTTGAGTGATTTAAGGGATTGGATGTGATGGGTATGGAGACGTAGGTGCCAAAACCTGACATAGTGGTGGTTCCTGGAGGCGTTGGCACTCGTGCCCTTTTAAAAGATGAGGCCATCTTAGAATGGTTGCGCAAGGTATATCTATGTCTGTCGCTCATGAGTTCCTCCTCCTCTTTGGAAATGGCATCAAGAGCTTAGTGATTTTCAGGAGTGGAATTAGTGGGTCGCCATTGTTTGCAAGTGATGATGGGTTTCTGTTCTTCATTGCTCTGCTGTGGGCTAAAGAGAAAAACTTCTAATCCAGAAGAGTATAGAACTGTGGGGTCTCATTCCTGTTCTGGTTTTGTGTTAAGAGTTTAGGGTTTACCTGTGATGGAATTTCAGGTGACTGCCCATTTTGTGATGGGAATTTGATCTGAATTTTGCACTTTGCATGTGTGATCATGATGATGACAAGGTTTATGAAACAAGCTTATACACAACCTCTGTATGTACTGGTTCTCTCCTCCTTGCTGCTGCTGGTCTGCTCAATGGACTAGAAGCGACAACCCACTGGAATGCTTTTGACTTGCTTGCAAGCCTTGGTGCAAAGCCTGTCAAGGCCAGAGTTGTTCAGCAGGTATTTCTTTGGGACGAAACCCTAAACCCTAAATGCTGAAGTAATTTGGGACAAAACCGAAAACCTTAGTCTAATTTTCTAAACCTTGTTGTATGGGGATTTTTGTGGTTGGTGGGAAGGGCAAAATCATCACAGCAGCTGGTGTCTCAGCTGGAATTGACATGGCTCTTCAGCTTGCTGCTTTGATAACTGATGAAACTACAGCCAAAGCTGTGCAGCTGTATCTTGAGTATGACCCACAACCTCCATTTGACTGTGGGAGTCCCGATAAAGCTGGGCCAGAAGTTTTGTCAAAGGCTAGGACCCATGCTCATAACAGTCTACGCTATTCACAGAACCCAAGTGAGTGAGCAAATTGATGCAAGTCCCTACCATACTTTGTCAATAAATGCACTGATCCAGAGAGGAAGTGCGAGTACAAAAGGAGACAGGACCTAAGTCCAAGTCCAATGGTTACAATTCAGACATTGAAAGACTTAAACAGATAATTGAGATCTTGACTCAACTATCATCTACTTGTAATGTAACAAGTCAGTAGTAGGAACTAGAGGTGAGTCTAGAAGGGATTGAAGTTGAGAGGTGGCTGAACACACTGCTATCACTCAACTTGAGATGATGGTAGATGCGTGCAAAATTAGATTGATTGCCTGTTTTTTTATTTTGTCATAATTGTGTGTAGCACAATCAAGATTATGTATAGCTTCATCAGATTTGCCAGGAGGTTATACGAAAAGCTAGCTACACATTTGAGTGTTGAGAAAGCTCTATCCAAAGTGAAAGCCCAGAACATTTTTAGGGTATAACAAGTTTTTCACATTATACCTAAAAAATACTTGGGCAATTTTACTTGGGCTTCATGTTGCTTCACACTACCAGCGACAATCAATTGACACAAGGTCAAAATATTAATAGGTTTAAATTTAAAAGATAATCGCCTGCCAAAAGTTGGGAATCCATGATCGTATCGATTGCCCAAGAAATTATTTTTATTTTCATTAATTTTGAACATGAGATTTCATTTTCACCTACAAAACATTAACATTTTCAACCCTAAAGCCTACAACATCTCTTATGTATTTCTCAATGTCCTCCAACATTATATCCAATGCCTTCGATCTTCAACATTTTGATGCTTTCTATTGCTTGAAAAAGAAAAAAAATTATGTTCAACTTAACACAATTGGTGTTTCCAACATGCTTTTTCAACACCCCTATTATTTTTTGTTGTCATTTTGTTGTTCCTTGTCAACATTTCCATCTTTTTGTTCTTTTTCAATTTTTGGCATCTTTATTGTTGTTTAGGTGTGTTTTCTTTTTGTTGACAAAACTTAGGTCATTCTCAAATCAAAACATTGCACTGATTTGAATTTTGATTAATTAAGGATGTTTAGATTTGAAAACATTTGTTAAGTTGACATCCTATCTTGGGACCTTTCAAAAACTTGGCCTAACAATAAACATAATGGTTTAAAAGCTCAATTTTTTTTGAAATGATGGGTCAAATCTTCATTAATTTTAATACAATCGAAGTTGAAAGAGATAATATATTCAATTGATATGAAAAGAGAAAATAATTAAAAAGAAAACAAAATGTTTACCCATTTTAATGAAAGGGTGGTTAGAAGGGACAAAATAAAATGTCCAGTTGCCAAGTCATGTATGGACATGATATTAAAAGATTATCAAATGCCACTTCGCACTAAATATTAATGAATTTGATGTTTAGAATGAATTTATTAAATTTAACTAACGTCACAAACATGACATTGATAAAAATGATGTAAACTTATTAACTTTGATAAAATGTTTTGATAGATATATCATTTTCAATGTTGATTTGAATATATATTTAATGTTGATTTAAAAGTGTGCACTAAAATATTACAAAAAAGGTTGAAATTTAATGTTTTTATGTTTTCATATGTGATATAATTAATAAAAATCATTAATGTAAATTTATTTTATTATTAATACTTTTATTAAAATAATTATTAAATTTAAAATGTAAAAATAATCTTTATAAATCAGTTTTAAATTTATAATTATAATGAAATTTCATATTGATTTATTTGTAAATTTGATTTTCAATACAAACCAAAAGTTATTAACATGTTAAATTTATTATTATCACTTGTTGGAATTATGAACATTATGAAAATCAATCAATACCAAATCCAATAAAAAATAAATAAATTATAGATGTAAAATGTGGTTTAATGGTTTCAAATACACCAAGACATGTTATTCCTTTCATTTGAAACAAAATGTTGAAATTAAAAACATCTAAAACAAAATGCAATCATAATGTATAGGTTGAAAATTTTAATCATAATTTAATATTCATCTTTCAAATAAAAATAATGTAATAAATGCATTTGGGGTAATCTTAAACTTTAAAATGTACTTGTTGAATGAAAAGATGAAACAAAAATACATTTGAATGTGAATCATGCATTTTAAAATAACAACATGCAAAAGTGAATATCAAAGATATTACACATATGCCAAAATTTTCAGAATTAAAAAGGTAGCTATTGAACCAAAAATTCTAAATTAAATTAATTATTCAGCAAAGAATTGCCAAAGTCACCTAGGTACTATGTTAGTAGGTTGAGAAACATGTGATTTATGATTAACATACAATTGATTTAACCAAAATATTAAATCTTTGAGTAATATAGAATTTGAAATCAAGAGTTAGATTTGAACATGTTTTAAAACTACATTAAAACATGGGAAAGTTTTATGATTAATTTTTTTTAAAAATCAACATTTATGGTTTTTCAAGTTTTGCCCATTTCAATTTGCAGCCAATTTGCAAGTATTGATGATTTGCCCACAAACTAGATCACTTTTAAAAATCTTATTTTTATTTTTTCATTGTTTTTCCTTCTTGTAAAACTTGTATGTCAACAAGTCATTCATCTTCTCATACATTTAATTCAATTAATAACACACATCAAAAGAAAATTATAACTTCCACAACATATTCGTGGGATGTAAAAACCACACATGATATAATAAATTCATAATGTTTTCAAAATTATTTTAAAACTTTTGAATACAATAGTATGAATGCAAATTCAACACATGTTTGTAGAATAATTAATGAATTAAAAAAAATTAATGTCAAAAACATATTCCTGAATATTCCAAAAATTATATATTTTCTTTCACAAAATTTTGTTCATTGAAAAAATAAATTTGAAAATTATAATTTTTTTGCAAATAATGTAATTAGTGTCAAAGATCTCAAGGTATTACATTAATATAAAAATGAATATAAAAAATGACATCCATTTACAATAAATTGTGCAATAAACAAAATGAATTGTTTTTTTTGAGAAGCTCATATATGCAAAATGGACAAAGATCATCAAATGAATTTTTAAAAACATAAAAACCATTTTATCTCATGAAATCATGCTTGTTTTATAGCAACATTTTAATCTCCTCTCCTATTTTTAATGTCAACAATAGTTTTAAGGGTTTCTATTAGTTTCAAAGATATTTTAAATTCATATAATAAGATATAATTAATTTTTATGTTTTAAGTTTATTTAAGATTTATCATCAAGCAACAACATTTGTAATAAGGATAATGTTGGTCATTTACCCATGTAATTAATGATATGCAAATTGAATTTCAATTAATGAAATTTCAAAAAAAATTCATGAAAGGATCATTGTTGAGGACTTGATTGATGCAAACTTAATCGATCATGAAAATATAAAAAGATCTTTTTTGTTCAATAGAAAATTCATGCAAAAAAATTTCTATATATATTTATGATAGGAAAATTTGGATAATGAAACATATCATTATCTCAATAAATTATTAATAACCATTAATTTTGTCACAAGACATGCACAAAGATATTTTTATTTATTTATTCATATTATGTATGTAATGATGTAATAATGATAAAATGACATTTTGGATGTAGAATTTGTCTTGTAAACACTCAAAAATCCTTATTCAATTTTGTTGGAGATTAATTTTAGAAAATAAAAAATGTCAAATGTGAATTTCAAAGATAACATTATTCACAAATATACTTCTTCAATCAGTATTTGATTAATTTTTTTGTATTATTTCATTTTCAAATGATTTTATCTTTTGTTTCTTGGTTAAGTCATTTCACAAATATGTAGGTTTTAAATGTTTAAGGTTTTTTTTTTTTTCAAAAGATGAATACTCATGTTATTTAAAGCATTTTTGTAAAACTATAAATGG
>Ga0116231_10007339_pt1 | contig 20287 bp, 14 predicted proteins | sample S1TSphgellanicum_2_FD_89695 | JGI IMG/M metagenome (GOLD analysis project Ga0116231, IMG submission 89695) | Host-associated microbial communities from peat moss isolated from Minnesota, USA - S1T2_Fd - Sphagnum magellanicum MG | ecosystem: Host-associated > Plants > Peat moss > Unclassified...
TACATTTTTTTGGGGGTGGGGGGGGGGGAGAAAAATATAGGTGTTTGTTTATCTAGGTTTTGAAAAAAAAAAAGTTTTCTTGGAAGGCTTTTCTAATTTTGGATTTGATAATAGAAAACTATTCCATCTATACTTGAAGATACAAATTATGTACACATAGAAATCTTGTTTTCATTACTCAAAACACTTTTTGAAATTCACATTTGGATGGTCATGTGCCATGGACCTATGTTATTTAGCATGATACCTTTGTTTGTTTTTTAATTTTGTGGTGTATGCTAAGTGCCAATAAACATTTTTTAAAGAACTTTCTATTGATAGAACCTTCCACCAAGAAAATATCTTTGATTGGATAAGATTTCATAGTAATAGATTTGCACTTGTTAGCTTCTTGGACTTTAATGACTCTCTCAACTCAATTCTCAAATGTCATGACACTCCTTTTGAAAATGTACTTTTAGGTTTCCAAATCACATCACACTTATAATATGAACCTCTCAAGTTAACAAATATTGAACATTTTTGTCAAAAAAATTGGGAATTTTTTAGAGGATTGTGTTTTACTAGTGTAAATTAAACTAATTTTGCTAAATTTTTTATAAAAAACTAGCAAAAAAAAATGTATCACCAAATTGAGGGGGGCACAGGGGGGGGGCATGGCCACCATGCCTCGGATCATATATGAAGAATGAACAAAAACACTAAAAAACATGCATTAAAAACAAAAGCCATGACGTTGAGATCCGCCTAGCAAGCCAAACAAAGATCCTATTTTAGTAGCTTGCATCAAGTGTATCTTCCCTTCAAAGGTCTTCCAAATCATTGCCAGTGCTCCTTCCTTGGGGAAAAGAGGCTTCTAGGTGATCATCTCACTTCTAGGTGCTAGACTAACTCCACTATTCGTTATTATCCATATGCTTTTGGTTGCTCCCACACCTTGGACGAGTTGCACATGAAGCTAAGGATAAAAGATTTCATACGGTGGTGGGCGATCTTAGATTGTTGAGTGTTTTGCAACAATCCTATGGCTATGTATGATGTGCTTTAGAATGTCTTTCATAAGATCATCCATTTCCTATGACTTGGGATGACCACCTCTTGTAAATTGAATTGAAGTTGAAATTGAGCACGTCTTAAATTAAACTTTAGTGGGCTTATTACATTATATCATATGCATGTTAAATATTCATTTACTAATATTCATCTCTCACTATTTATATTCATAAAAAAAAAATTAAATCGTAAATTTGGCTACTATAGAGTTAGCAATTTATTAAATATCAATTTGATTTTAGAAATATTTAAATTTTCTTTGTTAGACTGTTTGTATTGGTATGTGATAATATATATAGTAATTAATACCTTGGAGGCTTCAACACAAATTATATTATTTTTAGAAATGCTGAAAATTTTGAATATTTTTTTTTCAAAAGAAAATTTTAAAAAAAGGAAAATGTAGAATCTTTTTAGAATATTCCAAAAACATTCCATTCTCGAAATGGAATCTTCAAAATTAATTAATTAATTATTTGCCAAACATGTGCTGAAGCCGCCAAGGTACTACTACAACTGATATTAACTATCTACATGCATTCACTGACGCAATAGCCACCTCTTATCCTACATAACTTACCTACATACGGGACCTACCTTGTTGTTAACAAGGTGAAACCTATCTTAAATGGAGTTGGGATTCGTCCAAAACCGAGTTGTAGGAAGTTCCCATTGGATGATGGTGTGCTGGTGGCCCTTGGTTTCTATCTGGCCCGAACTTTCTAGGGGATTTATAGGCTAAGTATGAACCAATGTTGTTGGGTGTTTCTTTACTTTTATGAAGAACTGGAGCGAGTTCTTCTAGTTCTAAGAATGATTTCAGTTCCAGTTCCACGCGTAAATGCAACTGGGGAATCCAGTTCTGACTCCAGTTCTTCAAAATAATAATAATTTTTGATTCTGGTTCTAAATAGTGAAACCAGTTCCAAAAAAATCAGACCTAGTTCCAAATCTATTAAGACAAGAACCCTAAGACCAGAACTAGAATCGTGTTGATTCCAAACCTTCAAACCAGGTAACTGCCCAACAATGATATCAACATATCAACCCTCTTATCAATATTAGTAGCCAAGACCTTGCTGGATTGATATGACCTGAGACAATAGAGTTACTGGTAAAGTCACCCTGTCTTTGGGCCTGCTTTCACACCCTATCCCCTCTTTCAGTGATATCCGCAAAGTAAGGAAATTTTTATTAAACCTCAATATGCACAAGGTTCGAGAGTAATTGTAGTAGTTGTACAGGTAGGAGCAATGAAAATATATGCAGCAGCAGTGGAGGTGTTCACAAAAAAGGAAAGACAAGACGAAACTCAGTTTACCACTAAAATTGTTGGAAAATTTAGTTTGGGTCAGAGTTAGTTCTCTTTGCCGAATTTTCATTCTCAGTTATGTGTTTGATGGCCTATTATGCTGAAACTAGCTGTTCTCGCCCCCTAATCATAGGACTTCACAAATACCTATGAAAGTTTTTAAAAGGACCAAATACCAGGATCAGATCACATGCTCAAAAGAGTGAATATCCACCAGACCGACACTAGTGACCAACCGCCTAACATGTCTCTCTCTTTCTCTCTCTCTCTCTCTATATATATATATAAGGACATAGAACAAACAAACAACCCACCCACCCACATACCTACCCAAGTGGTTTGTGGATTGAAAGATCAGAGAATGAATTCTTGAGTTCATTCCCACAAGAAGAATTTCATTCTCTGAAAGAATTGAGTTCAGAAATTTCTCTAGTTTAATTGGGAATCTCAGAATTCATTCCTGAAGAGTTTGGAGGAAATCCCACATAAACTTTGTAAGTGCATATACTTGGATTACTACAGTAATTGCATTTGGAGTAATGGGTTTTGTTTTTTTTTTGGGAGTGTTTTGCAGTAGTAGTTACAAGATCATGGAGTCATAAACTTGAATTGATTACAACAAGCTCAATGGATGATGCAGCAGGTCCCTGAGGTCTGAATGAATTGCTGATGAGAGATTTGAAGGGATTATTCAAGTGGAGAGAAAGACAAGGAGAGAGAAGATTCAGTGACAAAGCTGAGAAGGAAGAAAAAAAGCTGGCAATGGCAGATGATGCAGAAGATCAGCAGATACTACTGCAGAAGAATAAGAATGAGAATGAGAATGAGAACAAGAAGAAGGAAGTTCAGTATCCCAATTGTCCAGGATGCAAGTGTGCATATCTGCAACACCCAGATGCAGGGATTCCATATAAGGAGTTCCTGTCCGTGTTTCTACTAATTTTTGTTGCCTGTATGAACCTGCTTTCTCTCTGCCTCTAGACTTGAAACTTTGAACACAGTTTATCACTTCTTCCCATCATGTTAAAGGACATTGCATGATCTGGCTAACTTCAGAAGAACATGGTGCTCACTTGGGGCAGTAGAATGAAGTCTACAGGTCTCTGACACCCATTAAGGAAGACCTCACCCATTTCCCCCTTCATGTGTTTTTTTTGTTTTGGTGGCATGTGTCTCTCAGCAATTCCAGTCTCATCACTCTATCCATTTCTCTACTTCATGGTAAGTGGTTTTCCTTCTTTTTAATTTTGTCTTTGGACTAGTTATCATGAGCTTCATGGATTGATCACCAGAGATCTCCTTTTGCTGTTCTTGCTTGCTTTCCATCTCCTCCTCAAACAAGGTTTTCCAACATCATGAGCCAACCTCATGATGGCAGGGACCGTAACCTCATGTGCTGTGAGTTCAACACGATGATGTTCTTCAGATTGTTTGCATGTGGAAACCATGTGATGCGAAGAGAAGGAATGTTTGCAAATTACTAGGATTTAAGCGAGTAGACTTTTTTGAGGATAAATTGTTGTTGGGTTTTCAGTCTTGAAGTCTTACAAGGCTTGAAGACCATGATGATGCTGATGCTGCTGCTGCAGGTACAAGATTTGCATATCACCAAATCCGACGAGGAAATTGGGTTCTATGCTGGACTTCTAGGTCATCATCAATCCTCCCTCTTGAGCCAGCAGTTGCAGCTGAAGTGAAGTGAAATTGCTGTGCAAATCCAGGAGGCTGGAGTAGACCTCTCATTTTCTTCACCAAAGAAACTCAGACTGATTCAATTGAAGTCTCACTCTCTGGAAGATATAATTTAGTTGTTATCTGCAATTTATTAAGCTAGCTCTTTGACTGAGCTGTCTTGTTTTCTCTTGGATTTTGGTTGTTGCAGGAGCATCCCTTCTTGTTGGCCGGGCCTTAACAGCAGTGCAATGGGGCATTGCAGCAGACAAGTATGGTCGGAAGCCTGTAATGGTTCTAAGCCTCATCTCTGTGTAAGCAAAAGAATCACACAAATTATTCTATATTAGAATTCACTGTTGCCTCCTGCACCATCACAAAAGTGAAGAGATCAAAGGATAATATTATGTTGCCATTTCATTCCTCTTCTGCAGAGTTTGGTCCTCACTTGCACCCAGATTTTGCACATGGGTTTTTGTGTGCAACCTTTTTTGGTGGCAGTATGGTGTTCCATACGCTTTTTGGATTGAGCAAAAACTTTTGGATGGCCCTGGCTACACGATTTCTACTTGGAAGTTTCAATGGCATGCATGGAGCTGTGAAGGCAAATTCAGAACTTTCTACTTGGTTGAAGGAAAAAATTGGATTTCTCTTCCTCATTTGTATCATCAGCTCTTTCATGTGTCCAGATACATTGCAGCACATGAAGAAAACATTTTCCAATGCATGCAGATATGATGTTCTGGGAGATGTTATGTCCAGGGCTTCATCAAATCTTGCAGTTGTTCACTGACATATCTGGTAGTCCCGGTGCAGGCATATACATCTGAAATCAGCAATCAGCAGCATCAAGCATTGGGTATCTCCATGGTGAGATATCTTGTTCTTAAGCTTCACTTGTTTTTGGGGATCTGGCATGTTGTTCTGGAGCTCTGCTTCTTTGTTTTTGTAGATCTGGCATGATTCCAAGGCTGTGGCAAAAGTCTAATGGTTTGGGTGCAACTGTCCAACAGTGCCACAGTTTTCATCCTCTACATACAAGAAGAGAAAGGAAGAACTTACTCTAAGGCTTTGAGGATTCTTGTGGACAGGTTGGTACCAGCTGGGGTCTCGCTCTCATCATCGGTCCTGCTCTAGGAGGTTACCTTTCTCAGGTACCAGATTCTGGAATGGCAGCTGCTGCATCATCTCCTTCACCCTTGTTTCCTGTAGGTTGTAAGACACTGGATTCAACTGAGATACTTTTTTCTTGTATGCTCTTTTGCAGCCTGCACTCAAATACCCAAGTGTATTCGGTGAGGGATCTCTCTTTGCACGGTAAGGGTTTTAGGGGAGTTCATGAATTTGCGTTTGTCTGCCAAGTTGTTACAGAAGTTTGATTCAAGAGCTATTGACCATGGTTTCTTTCCTTAGAAAGCTCTCATGTAGAAATTGATTGTTGTTGGGATGAGAATGTGTGGTGCAACAGATATCCTTACTTCTTGCCATCGCTTTGTAACACTGTGCTTGCCAGTGGAGCTCTTTGCATCATCATTCAGCTCCCTGTATGTTCTGCAGTTCTGCACTAAATTCTCTCCATGCTTGAATTGTGTCACTCACTAGCCTGACGTCTTTTGAAATTGTCACTGCTGCTCCAGATCCTTTTCTTTACTTTGGGCAATATATAGTACTTTGAGAATCATGGTTGTTTGCAAATCCAAGCCTTGATGATACACAATTTAAGGTAGATCATGGAACAGGTCTAGAAGAAATTCAATCCTCCCAGATGCCAATTTCTTTGCTTAAAACTGGAGCTTTATTGCAGGAGACATTGCATAAACACAACATCAAGGAGATGGAGGAAACTGAACTGCTGTCCGTAGTGTGGTCTCAATGCAGCAAGTCAACAGAAGGCAAGTGAAAGAAAAAATTGAATGGGTTTTTCAGATTGATTAAGAGCAATCAATAATCCCAGTTCCTCTCTCCAATTTTACAATTTTCTAAAGACTGCAGTTGAGTATTTTGCAAAACATTTGGTGCTTCATATCAGGTTGCAATGGTTGAGAAAAAAACATTCACCACTTGATGCAAATTTTGCAGGTTGCTGATGCATAAACCCAAAATGCTAAACCCTCATCTAATGCACTGATGCTGTTTGATAATTTAATAGAGCGATCTGGGCAGCAGATGCTTCCTGTCAATGTCATTGATCAAGAACTGGAGGAATTCTCAACACCCACAGAGGACTTGATTGCAGTTAAGCAGAATGTGAAGAGGTCACTCTTGAGCAGGAAGTCATTCATTGGTGCCATGGCTGTTTCCTGCATATGGTCTTTCCATGACATGACATATTCTGAGGTTTTTCATTTGACCTACAACATCACAAACGTTGTTGGCTGATGTGAATCATGCTAGATTTTGACTGCTGTTCAAATCATTGTTGAAAAACCTTTCAGATTTCAAGCTCCTAAAATTATATTATGTTTGCCAGAAAAGGGTAAAACTTGGGTTACAATATGAGATGTCCATTGACTTGACAAGCTTGCAGTCTAAGTAATTTACATCGTGATTTTGCACCAAGTTTCACATCTATAGTGCATTAGGCCTGATCAAGAAGACCTGTGCAGATCTTCTCCTTATGGTGCGTTAGCCCGAAGGCAACTGGAGGTCTTAACTTCACAACAAATAATGTTGGAAAAATACTTGGAATATCAGGTGCAAATTATGCTTTTCTGCAAAACCCCCTGTTTTCAACAAGAAGAGCTTCACTTCACGAACTTCCACCCTTAGACATTGCATCCACTGGTACTAGTGCATTGAGATGCTGGCCTGTGTGGTTTTTTTCCTATTTCTCAGATCAAGGTTTGCACTCTCTCACATCTTTTCCACTAAAATTATTATTCAAGGTCCTTGAATTCGTTTCCACGTTGATTTTGCTTTTTCATATGGATATCAATTGTCATAGTGGTTTGTCTGTTTATGGTCTTGTCTCTGGCTCTCTAATTTCTACTTCTGGTGGGTGTGTGTGATGATGGGTTGTTCCAAAAAGGCTTTGCTTTGATGGTATTCCAAATCCTCATCTTTCCACATTTAGCAAATTCCTTGGGACTGATGATGGCAACATGGGTACCGGCAGTAAGATAAAAGCTGCCATATCACCCATCAAATCATGTGTTTAAAGAAATCATCAAATCAGACTTCTCAATTTGTGAACTAACTAGGTTCAAGAAAGTTTCCTTTGGACAAGCTCCTTTTGCAAATGACAGATCTAGCAAAGTCCCTTTAGTCTTTTCCTTGTGGCATTTTGTAGGTGCTTTCAGTTCCATTGATCCTTGCTTATCCAATAATTGCAACACTTCATGGATGGGTGCTCTGGGTGATCTTGAATCTTGTGTCTATTGTGAAAACATTTTTCTCCGTAAGTTCCTTCCTAAACTCCTTTGTCATGTTTTGAAAGGGAGACAATTGCCACAATCCATCTCTACTCTCAAATAAAAAAATTTCGGGGGGCCGATTAGATCTGGATTATATCTTTGCCTATAGACATTGATGGTGTGATTAGTGACTAGAGACAATGGCCATTGTTTTTGGAGTTGCTTGAAGCAGCTGGAGCTCTTTTGACCCCCTATTTGTATTGTGCATTGCAGATGATGATTCTAAGTGCCTCAATTATATTACTAAACAATTCTGTGGTATGAGCTTTCTCCAACACACATAGGCCAAGAACATTTTGTGTTGTGCATCAAGGAAAATACAGACAACATTACTGCATTGTGGACTGACCAATTGCTAGTATGTTTGAGCAGCCACACGATCAAAGGGGAGTGGCAAATGGGGTGTCAATGAGTGTTGTATCTGTATTCAAAGCCATAGGACCAGCAGTCGGTGGCTCTCTGTAATACTTTGAATAAACCCTTTGCATAAACTTTGTTTTCCTCAATTTTCTTTTTGTTTCTAGATCAACTGCAAAACATAGCATGAGTCTGAGAATGCTTTTGAAGATGTGGGATGTTAATTTAGCTGATTGCAAGCTAATCTCAGTTGAAGAGAACATGATCTACTGTATAATGAAGACACAAAAACTTGATATGATTCTCGCAATAACACAAGTCTACACTGGTTTGTAAAATGTGCAGTTTTGCATGGGGACAGAAACGTCAAGACTCTCATATCTTGCCAGGTTTGTTTTCATTGCACGGTTATAGAAGCTCAATTATGATTTTTTTCTCGAGGATCTCACGTTGGAAAGCTCCAATTTTAATGTGAAACTAGCTAGAAGTATGTCTCTTGACTGATTCTTCCCATTGCATTCGGACATGCAACAGAAACTCAGGAACACAAATTTTGTATAATTGTTTGCCTAGAATTTGGGTGGATCATTATGCACTCCTCCTCTACACCCACAATCAGGAGCTGATGAAGTCAGGGGGTAGTAGTCATGGCAGCTTGTTCATTGTTATTTGTGATGAAAAAGGTGATGGCCTCACACTTTGTGAACAAACTCCCATAAGTTCATGTGTGCACCCATTGTCATGTACTGTGCAAAAATTGTGTACTTATCTACACCCATCCTCGGGAGATGATGAAATCAATCATCATGAAAGCTTGTCGAGCGCTAATATTCATGACAAAGATGATGGTCTAACACTTTGTGAGCAACTCTCATAAGGTTATGATTGCACCCATTGTCACGTTACCTACAAAATTGTGTACTTATCTACATCCATCCTTGGGAGATGGTGAAATAATGGATAGTCATGAAAGCTTGTCACTCGTATTCATGACAAAGATGATGTGTAATGACCTACAAATTTGTGTGTATTTTTCGACTACACCTTCCATTGGGAAATGATGAAGTCATTGGGTAGTTATGGCAGCTTGTCCTTCATACCCAATGACCAAAATGAGATGGTTTAACACTTTGTGACTGATTTTCATAAAGTTTAGGGTTTAGGGTTTATGGTTTTAGAGTTTAGGTTTAAACCCTAAACCCTATGATTGCACCCATTGTGATGTTGTTTGCAAAATTATTGTCTTCAATTTTGTAGATATGGGCCACTAAAAGTAGAGTTGGGTTGTGACTTTTCTTTTATGTTTTTGCAGGTAATGACATGGTGTTTGGTACTCTGGCTATCGTTGCAATCATAGGTTGCATCTCTACCTTAGAGCCTTTCTTACCACAATCCACATATAAATCATGCCATTAAGGACATGTAATCTTTTTTTTTTTTCATAAAAATTCAAACATCATTCTCATCTTTTCATGAGTCCTAGTGGTTTTTTTTTGAATTTTCTAATGTTACATCAATTGCAATCATCATACGATAGATTCAAGATTTAATCGCAAAAGGTTTTTAGGGATGGCTTTTTGCAAAAAGAGGTTTCACTTGTCCCAAAATTGAATTTTTAAAAAAAAAAATTTGAGTTCAAATGTGGCAAAAAAATTTGATTTTTTAAATATTATTATTTGGCAATTTTTTCCCCCCCAAAAAAAGGAATATGTGACCAATTTTTAAAAAATTTCATTTGTGTAAAATTTTGCACAAACAAAAAAGGCTGAACATGACAACTATTAAATGCAAATCTAAAAGTAAAAGGTTTATTAAAACTATGTTAAAGAAAATTGATTTTTTTTTTTGGTAATGGAACACATATGGATAGCACAATCCACAAATAAGAATTCAAGTTGAACATGTGAATTGTCAAAACTATATATGCCATAAAGAAACCCCAATTATCATTTAACCCCAAAACATGGCAATTGAAACCCTAAAAATAAATGGCTTAAAAATTCTTTGAGAATTGAAATAAAGTAAAATTTAGATTCATTTTGTTACATTTTGAAACTTTCACATCTTGTGCATGATGAATATAACGAAGCAAAATCTCAATTTTCATTCAAGAATTTGGAGAGCAACTAGCCAAAGATATGCCATAAATAAAACAACTTGCAAAGTAGATATGTTTTTATTTATGCATGGCTTGATTTAAATTTTATTATTGTTCAACTTTTACCTCAATGCCAAATCTAAAGGTCATGGTGATTATTAATGTTGGATGGCTTTTGAATGAGGAGCATGTAATCAACTCAAGCATTGAACCAAATATCAATTAATGGGCATAGGTTGTTTTTAAGGATCATCAAAAGTGTTTCTGCTCATGATATATTTTATTTTTTTGGAGAGAGATCTTTGATAGGCAAAAAGTTAGTGCTGCCTTAAGGGGTCGTGCAATTATGTGTAAACTTGGGTTATATTCCATTTAAAAGTGCATTTTTGTATTAAGATGTTTGCCATGGACAATATTACAAATTAGGTGAAAGCTCCCATGGAACCCATGAAATAGTTCAAATGATGGTCATCATAACCATTTTTCAATCTACTTACTTAAAGGAAGTTCATGAAAGCCAATTAAGGATCAACCAAAATATTATGCATTTCATGAAATGGTTGCATCCATCAACTACACACCATGTGTGAAGGAATTGGCCTATGACATGACATGGCTAGTTTCAAAGCAAGGACAAAAGTAGGTGAGTTATTCTAAAAGTTTTGTAAGAGAAACCGATTTTTTTTACATGATTCTTTTGGTTTGCCTATAGAAAACAACGATGTTAATGTGCTTGACAAGTTTGTTCTAATTGTAAGTGTGTTTAATGATGAAGATAATTAACTAAATTTTGTTGAATTGAAACATGTACCTTAAATGTTATCTATTGAGATCAAAGTTAAAGCAGGAGAGGGAAACAAATAAAAAAAATGATTGAAAATTCAAACATGTTCTCACAATTGGGGAGAGTGAGTCCTAACACTCCCAATGCTTTTATCATTTTTGAAAAATTAGTAATCTTCAATACTATTCAAAAAAATTGAAATAAAAGTGCAAATAACAAATTGTGTCCAAACTAAACTTTCTTAGATTGTTAAAAAGGTTTTAAAGTGGAAATATTGAAAATGGACATGTATTTTCCTCAAGTTCATGAGTTTTAAAATTCATGTTACGAACAAAATAAAAGTTGAGAATTAGATTAACAATTTAACTCTTGGCATATTACATGAAACATAGATCAAATGAATTTTCAATTGAACATGTGATATGGTGTTGGATATTTTATTTTATTTTCAATTGAAAACATTTCAAATTGAAACTTGTACATGAGATTTATGATATTATAAAGGTATAAGATTCATTATTTATTTGACAAAATTCATGCATGCACCATTCTTATTCCAATTTGCATTAATAACCTTTTTTATTGGTTTTGTTCATATTGACTTCACTTTGAACTCATGCTTGTGATTTCATCTTAATATCATCTTGGATCATGGTGATTAAAAATAAAATTGTTAAAAACATGGAACCTTTATTTGAACTTGTAGGTAAAATACATATTAAAAAATTCATTTACACCAATTTGAAGGCATTTGCATTTCACAATTTATCACCAAACATTTCACAACATTTTCAACTTATTTTACATGTTAGCATGTTTTGTTTCAACTTTTAGAGTTTTTTTTGTTATACTCAATTCATTTATTATTTTAAGATATTTGGGTGTTTTAATGATATTAAATAGTTGTGAAGCTAGGAAAAAAAAATTGGATTGAAAAAATGTTCGATTCACAAAAACACAAGGAATGCAAATGTTATAAATAAAAATGAACTTTTCAAATATCACCTATTTGTCATTTTTTGGCAACTCATTGCATTATTTTTTGTGTTAATTTGTTGGTTAGACCTTGTAATTAATGATAGTTATATCTTTTTAAATTTTAATGATGATCATAATATTTTTATATTATTATTATATATTTTTGGGCTGTGATGTTAAGGGTTGACAATTAAGGTGATACAAGAAAAATTTATCTACATGGCATCCAATGATGAATATTAATGTGGGTTTTATGATTATGCTTTCTAATGAGGCATGAACATTTTGGAACATAAGGCAAGAACCATTTACCATAGCTTGTTGCATGCATCATTATGGATGACATGATAGGAACTTTGGAAATTCTGAAAAAGGCTAAACATTGGCTTTCACTATGAAAAATCAGGTCCAATAAACCACATTACCTTGCAACTAAAACTCAAAAAACAATTCGTATACAATTGTTATGCAATTATCCCTTGGGTATTAAGACTATTGTGCAACTATCCCTTTAAAAATACGGAGTATTAATAAATAAATTATCACATTAAAAAATCAATTAGTTGTATTATAGTTGTAAGTGAGTTCAAAATGGGTCTTCTATATGGTAATTTATACACATTGTACATACATGTGTAATCAACCATGTTTGATTTTTTCAAGGGTTACATTACAATTGCATGTGGTAACTACTTTAGAACTATTGTAAATGTGTTACTAAAGTAACAACTATGTTGCAATTAATTTACAATGTACATACATGCAATCATGCCACATGTTCATATCTCCACCACCCATTATGAGTTACATTTCCAATTAATTTTTGATTATGATTCCCATTGATACAATTAGTATGGCCATTAGTGTGCCACTATTAAAGTATTTCTATTCAATTATGTTATGATTATAATACAATTACTTATAATTTAATAAAGATACATATTCATCAATTATTTATATCTTCATCATATGTGTTTCATTTTGAGTGATTTAAAATGTTATGGGAATGGTACCTCAAGTTTTAGAAATCATCTTTGAAATGCAAATGAAAAGGAATAATGAAAAAATAATAAGAAGAGAAATAAGCTTTTCAACTTACAAAACACCTTTTTTCTCTTTAGACCTTTCCTACTTTCAAACATCATAACTTTTTTATTTTTTATTCATTTTAATGATTTAAAATGTAATAGGAGTGCCACCTTAAGTTTTACATATCATTTTGAAACTCTAACAACAATAAAGCAACATACAAAATTTTTTTTGGGTGTTTGGGAACCAGCCTTTGTAACATTTGGTGGTTTGTTTTTTTGGATTCTTGACCCCTCTAGTTTGAAGGGCCATAACTTTCTCAATTCTATTTCGTTTTTGATGATTTTTAATGCACTAAACACACCAATAGGAGGGGTTTAATTTTTTTTAACACCAAAATTAATGGAGCCCTCCCTTTGGATCTAACATGCCTTGAATGCTTAAGTGTTATAATTGCAACTCAATTGTAACTAATGAACAATTAAAAGATTTAATTTTGTCTTTGAATCCCATGTTACAAATAATATAAAGAAGGCTTGTTCTTTTATGTTCTTACATTAAAATACATGTGCCATTTTGAAATGAGTTGAAAATAGTTTAATTTAAAGGCAAAACATAAAATAAAAAACAAAATTTCATAATTATTCTTTAATGCACTTAATCTTGTGTTTTTTTACCTACTTACCTACCTAGGTAAGTAAATAGGTCCTACTTTTTTACTTGTAGGTAGGTAGGTAAGCAGGTCCTATGTAAATACATAGGTATGTAAGTCTTAAGACCTACCAACCTACCTACCTACCTATGGTTATGTACGACCTTCCTAATAATTATTGAAATATTTTTTTTAATTTTTAATTTGTTCAAAATACAATTAATACGCCATCTGGCAATTTTTTATTATGCCATGTGTCACAATCTTGAACCGTCATTAATAATCATAATGGATGATGAAATGTTAATGGAATTGAATAATACTTGAAAATGAGTTGCATTGTATATATGGTGAGTTGCAACTCTGTAATTCATGCAATTTGTCCGTTAACATTCACGGTGTATAAATATAATGAGTTGGAAGTGTCCTCTGCAATTCAAAAATTGAGTTGCAAGGCTAGTTGCAAAAAACCTTTTTTTTCTCATTATGTTTATAGAAATGAAATATGACATTTATGTGAATTTTACAAATAATTAACATTGATGTCATTGTAAAACTAAAGAATTGGTATTTTTTTTCAAACATTATTAGATGCCTTAAACCCTAAACCTCAAACAACATACAATTTTAAGGTTTTAGGGTTTGGGTATGTACCGAATATGTTAATATGTTACAATTTTCAAACCTTGTTAGTTGCCCTAAACCTTACACTTCATGTTTTTAAAGGGTTTTTTGGGTATTTATTTAATAAATTGTTATGTTCCATGTTCTAATGTTGGCACACACCTTAAACCTTAAATGGGTCCAAACATGGTACTAGGATCCACACCCACCTCCTTGGTGCTTTGTTTAATGACTATTCATTCCAAAATATTCTTGAAATATCTTAAGGATATTCCATTTGTAAGTTTAACAAAATGTTTAAAAAGTCTTTTTAACTTATAATAATGTCGCATTATACTATCATAATAAAGTTTGATTTAAATAATGTCCCAAAAAATGTCATTTTAAGTCCACTAAGGAGTCATTTATGAGTTTTTCAAGTGGTAAAAAAACACTCATTACATTGCTAAAAAAATGCTTTTGGGTATTTGATACTCATTAAATTTGTTTCAAAAAATTTCAAGTGTTTCCATAATGTATTAGAAACATTGTTGTATATGTTTACCAAACATTTTAAATATTGATTTGACTTAGCACTTAAAAAAGTGTGAAATGAAATAATTGCTACACCTGAAGTGGGTCCTAATAACATGTTTAGACCCAAAGTACATATTTTTGAAGGGTTTTTTTAGGTATGTATCAATTAGATTGGTATGTTTGATTTTTTCAAACCTTGTTGGATGCCCTAAACCTTAAACCCAAAATTCTTTATTTTTTTTGGGTTTTATTTTTTGGTATATACTAGAAAATTTATGTGTTGAATTTTTATAAACCTTGTCAATTACTTAGAACCCTAAACCGCATATTACATGCCATTTTAGGGTTTTTTGGGGGTATGTATTAAAAAATTGATATGTTTGATTTTTTCAAACTTTGTTAAATGTTTAAAACCCTAAACCTTACACTACATGCCATTTTAGGGTTTTTTTTTGGGTATGTGCTAAAAATTTGATATGTTTGATTTTTTCAAACCTTGTCACATGCACTAAACCCTAAAATACATATTTTAAAAAAACTTATCCCAATTTAAAGGGTTATTTTGAATACATTGTACCAGAAATTTGGTATCTTTGATTTTTCAAACCTTGTTAAATGATTTAAACCTTAAACTACATGCCTTTTTAATGTTTTTTTAAAGGTTTTGTTGGCATGTATTGAAAAATTAATATGTTTGATTTCCAACCTTGTTAGATGTCCTAAACCTTAAACTTTAAACTACATGTTTTTTAGGGTAGTTTTTTAGTATGTATTTAATTCAATGGATGAAGTGACATTGATTTGTATAGCTTGTTTTATGTGTAGGAATGTGAAGTTGTGTCAAACAATGCATTGGAAACACATAAAGAATGCATGGATTTTGCACCATTTTTAAAGCAAAGGGATTAGCATTTTGAGGTCATAAATAGTTGCAATTGAATTCATCTATGAAACATTGTGACATGATTTGAGGACCAATGAAAATAATCCAACCTTGGATGGTTTTCATCAATTGATATTTGATTCCATGTTGATACACAATGACGCCATTGTCATTAATTTATTACATCAATTTGTTTCATCAAAGAAATTGTTGCAAATGACATGCTTAAAGTTCAATAATAAGATATGTGTTTCATTCACTACAATATAATGAAGTCTTTTGAGGTGGTTTAAAATGTGGGTTAGTTTGACAAAACTCAATAAATCTACAAATTCAAATAATAAAAATACGATGGATTAAAGATCATCATAAGCGACTTCTTGAATGTTAAAGGTGAAATGATGAAATCCATTTAAAGTCTATGAACATAACAAATTTATCATGTCCAATGGGTACAATTGCAAGAAAATTAAAATGATTTTTCAATACCAAGGTCATGCCAAGGCCTATTCCTTCAATGCCTCACAAATTCATGTGTTACAAGTTAGTGCACCCGAACCTTTGCAAGCTAGCAATCAATGATTACACTGGTTGAACAAGTAACAAGTATTGAGTAAAGAATACATTCAATTCCTTAGATAAAAAATAAGGTATGAGTTTGAATGTTAGATTGGCATCGGCATCTTTGTGATGTGATTGGAATGTCATAATGGTATTGGCTAATTAATAGAAAGTTTGCTCGTAGTGCTCCATATTATGGATCAAATAACTCTAGTATTCCTCGCCATGCGTTCGTCCACCAACAATGAAATGCATCAATAAGAATGACATTATGTGAAAATAGTCAACAATTCGTGCCCACATGGCCAACGCATTACAATTCCATATGATGGACTCGTGATCATTTATGCTTTTAACAAATAGACCATAAGTGTGTTGGTTGTTAAATAAATGCATAATTGAATTTGACATGTGCAAGTGACATTTACTATGATCATTTAACAAAAAAAAGAAACCCATAATGTCCTCATTGCGCTTGTTGATCCATGTCATTTGTAGTGCGAACAACAATTGGTTGTTCATAGTCGCAATGGTCTTGTGAAGTAGCTTTTTCACAAGGTTTCAAGAAATTTCGATGTTCATAGCCTCACCATTGATTGTGTAAACAAGAGGTCCCATATGGATGAACTTCAGGTTATTTGCATATTGCACAATAATGTGCACACAAGGTGTTTGGTTTCCTCAACTTATTGAATGGTGCATTCTCGACATTATCACAAATGCAAGCAAGTTATCCATATGTTCCATTCATCAAGAAAGCTTCATGATTAGGTTATCAAAATGAATAAGTTAATGTCATGAATATGATTAGCTGACACCAATATTATAGAATGGCTATAGAACCTATGACATGTTGCACATGTTCAAAATGAAATCAATAGGCTTTGTTGTTGACTTCAAGTTATTGACAATAAAAAACCTCATAGTGAAGCAATCAATGTGTAAATCAAATTTGACAACTTTGACAACATCAAATAATCCCAACTTCATTTGTGAATTCCCAAAGAGGCTCGCATCAATGTCGCCATTGGAATGATTGGGTGTTCGTATAATTTTATCCTTTCATTAGGCTTGTCATTCACCATGAATCTTTTAAATCCTTTATTGATTTCCATCAAGAATTTGGTGGGTTTGTTTATGATAGGGTCCCGATGATAACATGGTTGTTTTTTAATATACATTCATGAGTTCAAGTCATGCATCTCAATTCATCATTGTTTTTGAAACTTAATGCTTAGATGTAGATTGATGGTCGAACAATTTGTAACAACACTTGATGTACAACAATGACATTTTAACCATCTATGTTTGCCTTGTTGATTCAAGATATGGAGGATGAGCTTGAATGTTAGATCAATATGCAAATGGGTTGAACATGTTAACAATGGGCCATTAGTTGTTTTAAGAGTTGTTGTCATTTGATTGGATCATGACAACAATTAGTTTCATTATGAACAAGGTATACATGTTTTTTGTTGACAACACATAAAATTAATTAAGGCTTGCCATGGTCAACCTTCACATTGGACTTGTTCACATTAATGACAAAACATTGCAGCTAATGTTGCACATGAAGATTGATGGATTGTGTTTCTTCATGATATGCTCAAAGCATGAAAGGTAGCCAATCCAAGTTGAATACACCTTGTCTTACTTTTAATGGTTTTTGTTGTAATTATTTCAATTCTAACAATATTTCAATTTTTAACAAACTCTAAAATTTTATAAACATTCTCAACCATAATATGTAAATGATTGACATGATTCGTATGTTTCATGTGAATCGCAATATTTTAATTTTTGTCATGTTTGAAATACATATTAATTAATTCCACAATTTTTTACATTTTGTAATTCAAATTTTTTTTGATAGTTCAATTGAAATGACGAGTTCAAATACCCATTTAAAATGCAAAGACTACTATCAAAATTTTGTATTAAATCAAATTCAAGGTTTGCATAATAAAATAATTTAATTAAAAAAATTCTAACTTTGAAAATTTCAAAATATGCATGACAAAAATCTTAAATTTTTTTGATAAAGTTTTATGAAGAAGTAAGCATTTCATATGTTATGAAAGTGTTATCATGGTTTTATCATTGGACATTCATATTTAGGCACATGGAACGATTCTTGATGTGACAGCCTTAAATCCATTTATAAACGTAAACAATCACAACATGTGTTGTCAAGTGTCATAAATTAATAGTTATGGAATCCTTTGTAAGTAAAAACAAAGTCTTCACAACTAAAAAAGGATTCCATATTTCATAATTTACATGGTTTTTTTAATTAGAATCTTATTAAACCAACATTAATAGGATTTGGAGTGTCAATGAACATATCTGAAAATAATCCCTCCAGCCCACTGTTCTTGCAAGAGCTCCTATATTCACAATTTAGACCCAAGCGAGTTTTAAGATACAAACCAAGGTCACAACTTCCAGAATTGCTTCTTAGTTGGTGTTATCTTTGTTGGCCTTGCCTACCAAGGCAAGGATATTGTGCTTAGATTCACTATAGAGTATAGTAGCTTAAGGGATTTTAGCTCCTAGGTAATAAGGTCTATTTTTATACAAGGATTTTTGAAAGATGATGTTTTGGCTTGTGCTGAAACTTGAGATTAGTTATCAGAGTTATAATATCTTGAAGGATTTTGGTTTCTTTTAGAGGATTGTTTTGAAGATTATAATAGACTTTGAAATGGATTGCTCTTTTTATGTCTCAAATCCAGTGCACCAAGCTCGAAACCTTGAACCCTAAAAACCCTAAATCCATACATTGCATCATTATATAATGACCCTTTTGCTTGAAAGATCAGATCGAGGTTTTTGGGGGCTTACCACACACAATTGTGACAGGAATAACTTGAGATAGTTGTAGCCTAGGAAACATAAGAATCATTCTCATTGCCAGATCCCCATTGCACTAGAGGTACTATTTCTTTCTTCACATACCCACTTTGTTCAAGTGACAATAATCTGCAGTTTGTTCCACCCCTCCAGAAGTTATTACTACATACACGAGTAAAGTGATACAGCATTCTGCAAGTTTTGAGAGTCCCACATTCTCAAAATGCAAAAAAATCAGCAGAAAAAAACCCAAAAGAAAAATCCCACATGTTGCTTAACCAACTTGAATGTGATAGATCCCAACTCCTGCATGTACAAAGTCCAGTGATGAGAAGTTGGCATACTTATATACTGCAAGTGAAATACAACTTCATTATACATGCATGCATGCAGTCTTGTCCGGTATTGAATGGGTCCAGTGATGAATATCATCTCCACATAAAAATTTCAAGGAAATAGTGATGATCATAAAGAGATAAACTTTGTGTTTGGAAGAGTATAGACTTCATTGGATTCCACTACTGCAGAAAATGCACAACCCCCAACAAACACATGAATAGTAAGTAGCCGAGTAAGAAAATTCATCTCAAGATTTTGCCTGCCTGCCTTAATGGGAGATGGGCACAACAGTGGGGGCACTGTTCCTTGCAGATGGACTTACTTGAAATTATTAGCTGGGATGAATAATACTCCAATCCAAACTGTGGGAACAGCACTACAAGGCTTTTGGAATGTCATTGTGAGAGAGTTTTTGATGTTTCTGCGTGCACGAAAGGAATTTGAAAACATGATGAAGAAAGAAAGATTGCAAAAATTGTTAAGAAAAATCCAAGAGCTAGTAAGTAGTATTCATGGCCTGGAATTAGGTTGTCTGAGACTCTGTTGGGAAAGACATCATCAAGCTATCCAAACCTTGAGGGGTTTAAGGTTTGACGTGCATGTGGGTTGATGCTCACGCGTGGTGGATCAATGTTCATTTTTCAGATTTCTGTCTCTGGTGAGAGAGACATTCTAAAATTCATGTGTTTTGAAATTATTGCAGAGCATGTGTATTTTGTCTTAACTTCAGAGTCATGAATTCTCCTCTCCTCTCCGACGTTCCTTCATCCTCAATAGACAATGCATCATCAAATCATGATCAGGTTGCGGAAAACCAGAAAAACTGCAATAGCAGAAGAGTGCTTCAAGCTATGTATATATGTATATATCATCAAAGAGGAGAATTTTGCAACAATCACAAAGCATTGTGATCCAACACAGATTCATGAAAACAAAGCAGCCTCACCTCAAAGCCAGAAAGAAAGAGCAAGAAATTGCAACCCCAAGTTCCTGACATGTTCCTCAAAAGACTTCCCAAATAGCACCTCACTTTTATCCCATATGCTTTGGTGCTTCCTTTTTTTTTTTTTTTCCCTTAATTTTTTTAAATTTCTACATTGGGGAATTTTGAATGAGCCCATACAAAACATATTTATATAACTAGTAATTATTTTTATGTGGACA
>Ga0116231_10007340_pt1 | contig 20286 bp, 20 predicted proteins | sample S1TSphgellanicum_2_FD_89695 | JGI IMG/M metagenome (GOLD analysis project Ga0116231, IMG submission 89695) | Host-associated microbial communities from peat moss isolated from Minnesota, USA - S1T2_Fd - Sphagnum magellanicum MG | ecosystem: Host-associated > Plants > Peat moss > Unclassified...
AATCAAAAAAAAAAAAAAAAAAAATTTAATTGGGGGTAAAAAAAAACAATTATAAAAAAAAAAATAAAAAAAAAAAAAATAAAATTAAAAAAAAAAAAAAAAAAAAAACCAGATTTGGAACCACTACAAATTGGTAACCCAGAATGAAACCAAACCCTATTTTGTCTCTAATAAAAAAAATCCATATGATCAAATTTAATTTCAAACTAAACCCTAAACCCAAAAAGGGCACTGAGAAACAATTGAGTTGGAGACTCAGAACCAAAGCTAACCTTACCTTCAAAACCCAACAATCGTCCAACACTAGTTCAAACCAAGGGATTTTATTTTTTGAAATCGCCAGATTTAGACTTTAGGTTGTAGTAGCATGTCGCCAAAATATAGCAAAGTTCTAAAGTTATTCTACTTTCCTATGTGGCCTGTAAACCAAAGTTGGCTAAGTCCCCTTGTCCACCTGCCTCACAAAATTGGAAAAAAAAAAAAACCCAATAAGAAAGACACGCACATATTTACTCTCCGCCTTTTTTTTTGGGCTGACTATGTATAGCCAAAAAGCTATAAAAATAATTGAAAGTCCTAAAATCAAGTGTTTTTTTAGAACTTTTTTGATAGCCATAATTAGAATTTAAAACAAATAAAAAATCACCAGATTTCTACACATGGTTCAAGTATGTAAGCCAAAAATACAGAAGGATATTTAAAAAGTGACTGGTGTTTTTTTTTTTGGCAATTTTATGTTATAGCCACAGTGGCAATGATCCAGAGGAATATTTAGCCAAATTGGCTCCAAGCTGCATATGAAAATTTTTAAAAATCCTATTTATAAAATTTGGCTACCTACTTGAACCAAGTACAAAAATCTGGCGATTTTTCTTAAATTATTTTCGAATTATGGCTATTTGAAAATCTCAAAAAGCACATGATTTTAGCACTTTTTAAATTTTGAATATAGCCATTTTGGCTACATATAGCCAGCCCAAAAAAGGAGGTTGGGAGTTCGAACCGACGATCACTTGCGAGCGAGCAAGGCCACCACCAGGCAGGCTACTGGTACCTAGTTACCAGCGGCCTGATGCTAGGGCCAAGCAAGCACACACAGCGATGGTGGTGAGAGTGAGGGCGATGTTGCTGGCCTTACCATTGCCTTCTTCCCTCCCTGTGCGTTTGTACTCTACATCTTTTTTCGGACCTCCTTGTTCGGCCATAGCCATAGCTTCTTCTGCTGCGCTCGTACCTGCACTCTTTTGTCCCCGTATGATCAGTCGCTATTTGTCCTTGGATGATTGTGATGATCATGATGACGATGATCATGCCGTGAGTTCGCGGAAAATCGGTGGTGGAGTTGATGCTGCTGCAGTTTGGCGTTCCAGCAGGACGAGGAGGAGGAGGAAGAGCCTGTCTATTCCGAGGTCCAGGAGGAATCCGGAGGAGTTTGTCGTTGAATTACGATTCAGGCGTCGCTCATTCCACTCGTCGTCGTTATTATCCATGGCTGCAGCTTGCAATTCTCCTCCTGCCGATTATCGTGCGAATGTAGGCGTCTGTCTTGTCAATTCCAAAAATGAGGTAACTCTTCTCCTGGACCTTGCCGTGTTCAGTGGGGTAAAACAAGAAAAAAGGTCAAGATTTCCACTGCAATTGTGAGCGAATGTTCGGATCGGTCGCGCCATTTCGACTCTGTGTCTGCATACCAAATTTCGCTCTGGAATATTTGTGTCCTCTTGTTTCAAGGCATTCTTCTCTGACTTCTCATTACAAACCTCTGACGATGGAGTTGTTTCAAGGCGTTCTTCTCGGTGCCATGGATTGTCCATGTCATTGCAAACGTCTGATGATGAAGTCGTCCCCTGACATAGACTTTACAGTTCGATCTTTCCTCCACTCGTTGCCAAGGGGCAAGTATGTATAATCCTTTAGAGATAGATATCGAGAAGAACCTCAGGTTAGAGCTTGCTCAAAAAAAAATTCCTGGAGCTTTTTCACTGACCAGTGCCATGTTTGCTACTAGTCATGTTTGCTGTTTCAGCCGTGGTTTGTAGTTTGTACCTTGTTCTGCATCAAGTTGTGACATGCCAAAGTACTTATCCAGCATCGCATCTTCTCCAGCTTGTGGATGCAGAAATCACTCTGGAGTTCAAGCCTAATCCTGGCAGGAAATATTGGGACTTTCTTGAGACATTTTGAACCTGCTGCCTTGTTTCCAGGGCTTTTCTGTTTTCATGTTTATTATTGAATGGCTCTGTATCTGAATTAGAACTGAGTTGATTGCAGGTGTTTGTGGCCTCACGAGTAGATGTTCCTGGAGCCTGGCAAATGCCGCAGGTATTGTGTTTTGGCTTTTTGTGGTCTGTCTTCGCTCCACTCAGAAAACGAGGAATTCAGAAAACAAGAAATTTGTTTTTATGAGTTCAGCTGGTGAATATAGCCAAACATACTGTTTTCCAACATGCAATTGAGCAGTGGAACTATGGTTGAAGATTGGTGCTCAGAGATTCATAGTTGGGGTGAAGCAGTTTAGCCACTTTTGTAGCCTGTGAAATGTAATAACCATGTCACATGCCCCTGGGTACAGATGCATGTGTTCTTCATGTGATGAGCTAGATGTGGTAGAAAGAGGACAAAGCATTGTGGTAAATAGGTAGGAGTGGTTGGGAGCTGGGGTAGTGCAGGGAGGGGTGGATGAAGGAGAAGACCCTCAGGGTGCTGCATTTAGGGAACTGAGGGAGGAGACAGGTGTTGTCTCTGCTGAAGTTCTCGGGGAGGTATGGAGTATCTTTATGCTCTCTGCACATCACTTTTGCCTGATTACAATCACTCCACTGAAAGGTCTTTTCTGTAGCTGAGGATTACCTGCATGATACTTACTGAGTGAAAGACGAGGAGCTTGAGAGATGTCATGTGAGCAAATGTCTGACATTTCCAAAACTTCTATGGATTTCTGGACAGTTTACAACTGTAATAAGTTAGTTGGTGACATTTTTGGACTCCCTGTCTTTTTAAGTCCTGACCTTTGGGGTTCAGATCTGTAAAGAAAAAATGAAAGAGGGCACATCAAATGGTTGCCAATTCTGTTTCTTTTAACATATATATGCAAATGCACCCTCCCAGCTACCAACAATTTCTATCTTGCCAACTCTGACCAAAAATAGGCATAATGCAGTGAAACTGTGTTTATGCATTCTGATGTTGCATTCTCTGCAGGTCCCAGACTGGTTAACATATGACTTTCCACCTGATGTGAAGGCAAAGATCACAGCATTGTGGGGGAGGGAATGGACAGGACAGGCTCAGAAATGGTAATTTGGGGACTATCCATCTCTCACAATGCTTCTTTGGGACATGGATTCTGAAGCAATTTATGGTTAGAGGTTCTTAACAGCTTAGGAAATTTTTGTTGGATTATGCTCATCCAGTATATGTGTGTGCAACAGGTTTTTGTTCAGGTTTACTGGGGATGAAAGTGAGATCAACCTGGCCGGTGATGGCTCAGAAGCGGCAGAGTTTTCTGAGTGGAAATGGTTGCCAGTGGAAGAAGTCATTAGTGAAGTATGTGCTTTCTTTGTTGCCATTGCATGGCTGTTTGCTATGTCTCTGCCTGCAATTCTAAGCTTTCTTTGTCACCACTGCATGACTGTTTGCTATGTTGTGGAGTGCTAGCCAACATCATTATCGAGTCTTCCTGTTTCTGAAGATGTTAGGAAAAATTAGTGTGCAGATCTTTTGTTAATTGCTTGCCTGAAATTTGGAGTGGGTTATTATATTCTTATTTACATCCACTGTCAGGAGTGGATGAAGTCCATTGGGAGTATTGGCAGCTAGTCACTGTCATTCATGATGAAAACTCCTGGTCTGATACATTGTGGGTGACAAGTTTACGACAACACTCATTCTTGTTATTATGGTTTTAGTTTGCTGGAATGGACACAAAGGTCACCTCTGAACTGTTGTCAGGGAATTTTCTCTGAGGAGGAAGTGTATAAGTCTCTAAATTGCTCAGTTTGAGATCATCATGCATCATTAGAACACATAAGCTTCGTGATTTGAAATGCAGTAGAAGATCTCTTTGTGGTCTGATGTAATGTCCATGATTCTGAAATTTCCTAGTTGTTATGCACCAAGTGTGCTGATCAAACTGTGGCAAATGCAGGCTGTGGACTTCAAGAAACCTGTTTATGAGCAAGCCTTCAAGCATCTTGCCCCCCTTCTCAAGTCATAGCCATCTTTCTAAAAGATTGTTCAAGCAGGCTCAGTTGGATGCTGATGAGCATCTCTTATGTGGCTTTTTTCAATTGCCCTTTTGTTGTCAGAAGATTTCACCAGTTATGTGAAAGCAAGGGCACTGGAAAGCATTGGCATTTTAGTTTGTTTTATTGACTAAATACATGAGACAACCATAACTAGATTTCAACCCCAATTTTGTTTCTGCATTGACAGTTGTTTTGCTGTACTTGAATGCTTTTCACTGTCTGTAGCACTCTTCATTGGGAGTAGGTTCCATCTTGCACATGCTCACCACAGAATTGTGCAGAGGGCAGCAAGTGTTTTATTTTATAGTGTTTCTAAGGCTCAAGAATAACTGCTTCTGGTTCCAAATATGTCAAACAATGCATTTGTCAACTGCACACTTATGTCAACCATAAGTCATCCGACGTGTGGAACAATAATGGCAGGAGAATCTTGGCAACCAAGCTGTGTCAGCAGAACTTGTGAGGTTATCTATCAAGTTATCCTCCTCTTCAATTCATGGGGGGGAGCGTGATAAGATGCTCAAGAGTCAAGACTCAGACCTCTGCAAGGAAGCGCCCTTTCAATTCAGGTGAAAAGGACACATTGTTTCCAGATTCTTGTTGATCTCTTGGTTTGATGATAGGTGCTGTCATGTTTTCAACTTAGCATTTTTTTTTCTTTAATACTGCAGTCCATACCAATATAAATTTGATGTAGACCACTATGTATGCGTTTTCTTTACATTATTGCCAGGTGTTTGAAAATATGCATACTACAATAATAGAATTGAAATGGTTTGGACATTTTCTCTAGAAGACAAAATGAGTTGCTTGATCTACATAGGTCAAGATTTCTTATAGCATCTAATATGTCACTTGGAAGTTTGATATGAATCATCCAATGAATGGTAGCTGTTTTGCACCAAGCTTACTGTTATTGACTTTCATATATGCTCAAAGGATTTAAACTCATTGGTTTGTTCTTCAGTTTGCAATGAAGAAGAAACTAATGCTTGCCTGGAAAATAATACAGTGGTAGTAGGTAGGCTGGCATTTTAATAGTGGTACTCATGGACTGCCTAACAATTGAAATCGTCATGTTTTTGCAGAGTGATGAATATGTTAATTGTTCAGCAAATACTGTTGTGGTACTTACTACTTACTACATTGTGTATTGTTCAGTTTATCTCTAATTTATGCCTATTTTCAGCATGGTTGGCTGCAGAGGAAGTGGATTTGTGGAGTGTCCTCAGAAGATCTGTATTTCTAGGCTACTGATTTTCTTTGTGGGAAGTAGGTTTGCGGTTTTGTTTTGTTTCCAATTTTGTGATGTACCACATTCCAAAAGAGGAATTAGCCAAATTTGGCTACAGGTCAGAAAGGAAAGTAGTAATATATTTGTGCCTTGATGGAACCTATTGTCTACTTGAAAGTTTTCCCTTCGGAAATCTGCTGACTTTGCTACATTCTTTTCACAAGAATTGTTTACATGAGTTGCACTGGATTTGTATCTGTCACCAAGTGCAAAAATTCGCCCAGGAAAGAAAAGACTCCAGTGGGAAGTGGGGAGAAAGACAAAAAGATAACAGAAAATAAATTGTGTTTAAAATAAATGGTGACACAGTTCTGCTATGATTTGGGTTTTGTGGTAGTTGCCTTTAGTATTTCACACAAGGTTCCTCATCTGCAAATAAGCTTCTATCTAAAACTAGGATTAACATACAGTAAGTGTGTCAATTATATGGCCGTGTTTCTGCATTATATTACAGCGCATAAAATGAAATGAATGTAAGAAGAAACTGTCATGTCCTTGTCCACCACCCACCTGCCTGCCACTTGCTACACTTACCGTTGTTTGCTGTATGAGGGTGCTGCACCCCATGAACAGCTATCAAGATGACTTTTTAAAACTCTGCTGCTGGCCCATGGAATTTAGTTTTGTATGCTGAGATTTTCATTACAGTTTTGTCGTGAAAGAGAAGGTGCTCTATCAGTCAGCTGTGAACCCCAAGTCTCCAGGCAAAGAGGCTGTTACAGAGCAATTATGGTGGGACGGTTGATTGTTTATGCAGGTCTTCCCCCTGGAAAACACACACAAACATTGAAAGGAAACACTTTATCAAATTTTCTGGTCTAGATAATCCCAAGCCTACATATGTTCCAGGATTCTTTCAAACAAATCAAAGTATAATCAATGAGCAGATGGATACCACCTATTGTTTGGTGCTACAAGAAATTTACTCCACTCAAATCATGTTTATGCTTGAAATGAGGCTTGTGTTAGAGTGCCTTGCCACAACAGAGAAACAAAAGCCTGTTGTGACTTAAAACACTCTGTAAAACTCACTCACACCAAGTAGAAGTTTGAAGTATTTTCTAATAGTATTGAGGAGCTGCAGAACAAGAAATCAAGGAGAAGAAAAGAACAAAGAATGAAATCAGAGATGGGTAAAATATATACTTACATGTTCTAGTAATTAAAGTTCGTAGCTTGCCAGTGACTAAGCGGTCAAGGAGCCGCTTGGCTCCTGTGATTTCCATATCTGCCAGCACCCGCAGATGATAGCATGCACCAGCAGCCATGATTTGCTTTCTACATTTTGCATTGCTTGCAAGTATGTGTAATGCAGCGATTGGAAATTGCTTTGCAACTCCTGGGAACCGTGTATCTAAAAGCAGAACCAGCCCAGTAACACTCCATTCCTCAGACATGAAGAGCTTCCGATTGTCCTCTACCAGGAGAAGGCTGGCCAATGCCTGCACACAAATGGCACAAAAAAAATTACTTTCCTGATAAGAAGCAAATTCTGTTCACATGCTCATAGAATTGGAATAGAGTGATGCTGTGCTAGCCACTTCAACCACATTTCAGATTTGTGGATCTCTGGATTAGCAATCAACCAACACAGTACCTGTGCGGCATACTCTTGGGCAGTACAAGTCTTTGCACCCAGGAGCTTCACTAGTGGGGGAATAGCACCGGCTATTCCAAGTAACCTCCTGGTCTCTGATGATGATGCCATGTAACAAACAGAAGCAGCTGCAATCTGCTGCACTGTGACCACTCCACTTTGGAGAACACCTACAAGACGTGGTAAGAAACCTGCTGAAATGAGAGCTTCTGTATTTGCACTGCAAGCTGCCAAGTTGCGCAGTGCCCCCATACATACTTCCTGCCGCCGAGGATCAATGGCATTATCCAGAAATCTTAACAATGGTTGGATGCCACCTTCTTTCACAATGTACCACCTGACCATGTCATCACTTACTGCCAAATTCTGCAGAGCTGCAGCAGCATTCTCTTGTGCCATGGGTGTGCCTGATGAGACCAAGTTGATGATAATAGAAATTGCCCCATCCTCCACTATGATTGTTCTGAGCTCCTGTACTGCTGCAATGTTCCTCAAAGCCCCTGCTGCAGCAGCCTGAGCCCCAGGTGTACCTAGTTGACAGATCTCTACCAGTGCAGGTATCCCCCCATGTGCAGCTACTGCACAAGCATTCTCAGAATTAGCTGACAATGCCTGCAGGCTAGCAGCTGCTTTCTCTTGAGCAAAGGAGCTCCCAGACTCAAGAAGACGAACAAGTGGAGCAATGCCTCCTTCAGTCACTACCTGATGCTCACAACTATCATTTGAGGCCAGCTTACAGATGGCAGCTGCTGCTTTCTCCCGTACTGAAGGCTGACTGGCATCTAACAATTGCACAAGCACTGTGACTGCACCTTGGCCAGCAACCATCAAGATGTTCTTGTCATCCTCTGCCATGATCCGAATCATGCTATCTAATGCTCTTTGCTTGCACTCAGTGCCTCCTATCTGAAGATGTGAAAGCAGGTCCCGGATGGCCCAGCGAATGGCCTCCCGTGTTGATTCAGGGGTCACTCTACAGATTGCCAGAGGATTCTCTCGCATGATTCCACTCTTAACCATCAGCTGACAGTCATGAACATGAAAGTCAAGCTTCCCCACTAGTGAGTCCAGATTGCTCTTCATTTGAAGCTTGCCACCATAACTCAACTCTGTGCATTTCTTGGCAAGCACTTGTGCCTCTTCCAAAGTCATCACAATCCCCTGCACTCACATCAAGTCCGAGACACCCATTTAGGTAGGCATCAGACAGGTATCAGAGGTGCGCCATGAAACAATACCTGTCTGAAACAAGTGCAACAACATCTGAATATTGAGGACCTGCAAACCCTGGACACAGACAAGGCTGAAAGGTCTCTAGACAAAATTATTGGAAGAATGTGAGAGACTCAATACGTGCAAGGGATGCATGGCTCATGGCACCCATAGGAAAGAACGTGTTTCCAGAAAAGCTAAATATGATTTCTTCACATGAGCCTGTATGTACAAATGCTGCAACAATGCAACAAGCCATTCTTCCCTGTAAAATCATCAAGATCTACAATGATCACCATGTATGTAGAAGATCTCGATGATGATTTACCTGTAGAAGCTCTTTGCATACTGTATTGTCGGACAGGTATCGGAGGCGCGCCATCTCGTTCAAGAGCGCAGGAAGTTTCAAGAGGCGGGGAGTTATGATCATCCATTTGCCTAAGAATGCCTTCACCAGAGAGGCCTGCGAGGCAACAATGGTGAGAAGATGTTGCGCCTGCCTCAACAATTTCTCAGCTGTGACTACGTTGTTCTTCATGTCATCATGATATTGCAGACTTCCCTCCTCTTGCAGCTTTGCTACTGCTGCTGCTGCTTCGTGATCCTGCTTCCCGGCGGCCTCTCCGTCGATGCAGATGACTTCTTCTTCTTCTTCTTCTTCCTCTTCACGAGCTACCATAGTTTGTCCCCTTCCTCCACCTCCAAGCACCATTCACATTTTCTGAGAGAAAACAACCTAACTCCAATTTTTTTCCGAAAGTGCTCGACAACAGCTACATTTCCGACTTCTTGGTCACTTCGACACTAGCTAATTACCAGCTCCTCACTTTCCCAATACAGGAGAGAGAGAAGAAGAAAAACCAGCAAAAAACTTCTTCTTCTGAGAAAGAGAGAGACTCCACACACAATAGAATGCTGCCGGCAGCTTCATGCAGAAGAAAATAAGATCACCACTGTCGTCGTCGATAACAACGGCTCAACAGCTAAAAGACTCTCTGACAACAAACACACACACAAAGCAACAGCAGCAACAACAACAAAAAAAAAGGGAGGGGGTGGGGGGGGTGCGCAGCTCAACAGCAAACACTTCACTACTGCGACAACAAACTGCAGCACAGCGAGAAACAAAAATGCAAGCTAAAATCACTCAGCTTCAACTGGCCGGCAGCTGCATGAATCTGTTTCTCACTCATCATCACTCACCTTTTCTTGCATGCATTGGACATAATTGAAATCATGTGTACACTCTGAGTGTCTACGACCGACCAAGTCTAGCGCAGCTAAAGATCGAGAGGGAGAGAGACAGTAGCAAGCAGCAGCAACAGCCAAGGGTTGGAGCAGCGGAGCTCATGTGTTTGCGCAGTAGGGATGATGATGAGGAACAATCAAAGCTTGTCCGCCATAGCTCTCTTCCTCTCCTCTACCGTCAGTCTCTGCTTTCTACGTTTCTGTACTACAGAATAGATTTTCGACCTACAACTAATTTTCGACCCACTGCCCAACTACTCTACTAATTTTTGGCACTGCCCCTGAATTCATTAAGGGGGGGGGGTGGGTGGGGGGTAAAGACTAAAGACCAAAAGACTAAAGACTTTAGAGTAGTAGAGACATTTGTGATGTGCCCTGGAAAATGGGCCAAAGTTTGGTATCCTTACATTCTAGGGTCATGTGAACACTAATTATATTATTTTCAGAAATGAAAATGAAAAATTCTAATTTTAATTTATTGATGGGTGTTTCAAAAGAACAAAAACTTGTGGAGGGAAATGTTTGATCTTAAAGATTTATTTTTTTTTCAAAATGAAAAATGAAAAAAAGTTATTCAATAGACACATAATTGAATTTGAAGCTGTGAAGAAGGAGGTGTTCTTGGGTATAGAACCATTTGGGGAGGGAGGGGCGGGAGGCATAACTAAAAAGGGTCCACTTGGGCTTCACCATGCTTATCAACCACCATGTGTTGCCAATTTAGTGTGTTGAATTTTTTATTATTATTATTTATTTGGAGTAAATAAGGAAAAACTTATTGCAAAAGGAAAGAGTACATAGTCACTCAGTCAAGTATGTTGAATATTTATCATCCTTATGGATGTTGTTTAAATGGAAGAGCCAATTATGCAACCAACAACTTATTTCCGAGTAACAGGGCCCACACCACCATTAGTAACTGGTACTATAACCCAGGGTTATTATTTAGAAGGGTTGGATTTTTGCCTTTTTTTTAAGGGTACAACTGTAACTTGCACTGGAAACCAAGGGTTACATTTTTTATTTATTTTTGAGGCACAAATGAAACTTCCAATATAACAGAAACATGTTACAAGTTATTGCCTTACAACCAACACAAATTCTTTCTAAATTATATATATATATATATATTGGCTCCCACAAGTTTGCTACACCCCGAGCAATAACAAGGAAGAAAATGTTTATAAATGACATTCATTATTCCCTCAACAACTGCAAACCCCACTATTTACAACAATTGTGCAAGCAACAACCACCATGAAAACAAAATTGTGTGTTTGTTTCACTCCTGAGCTGCTGATCTTGCTTGGCAGGGTAAAACACACAAATAGTACAATTGTAGTAAAAATAGTGGGGTCACAATTAAATGTACTACAACAACAATTATTATTACTATTATTATTATTATTACAAATGTTAGATATGTATTTCCTCAAGGGTCCAACAAAAAAATAAAATAAAATGGCCATTGTTTTGACATGGGATGTTAATTGGATTCCTTTTGAAGCCGTTAATGACCCTAAGTGCATTGCAATTAAAAACATTCTCATAATAATTTGGAGTGCATGTTCCTGAGTATTGGTCCTCAACTAGCCTAATGCAAGCTTGATCGGTTTGTTCAGGCTATTTTCATATGAATAATTTTAGCACTTACTCTCATTGTTTGGACATTACCCTAGACCAATACCGGGTACCTTATAATGTTACTAGGAATATTTATGTGTAGTTACTCCCTACTATGCTCTCACAATGGTTGAGTTATTTACTCAGAACTTTGTACAAAAAGCATATTTTAGGTGACTAGAAATTCACTGGCCCATTCACTGGCCCACTCCAACAAAGGGAAGTAAGTCGTTTAACTGATTACTACTTTTCGGAACTTGCCAGTGTTGATGGACATGCCAGTGCTGCTGCTGCAATTTTGTGCGTCACTTTTAGTCTTTGGCCATGTGCTTTGATGATGGTACCTACCTTCAAAATATTTTTTTTAATTTTTCAAAATTTGTAATATATACATATATATGTGTGTGTCTGTGTATAACTTTTAAAATTTTGTATTTAAAAAAAATAATTCCTCACACATATTAGTGACTAGCTACAGTGCTGGCCTGCTCATTTCTCTCACTCCCCTTGTGTCATATAACTTACACAATTCAATTTTTTTCAACTTATTAGTCACGAGGATAAATTTGGCAATTATTTTATGCCACTTTTACATCCAGAGTAAAGTAGTATGTCTGGTCAGGTGATGTGAACTTTCTATGTACCATTTTTGTGTCTGTTAGCCTTCAAACGTTAAATAATTGTTTCAAAACAATAATTGCAAACGAATGGGTCCAGCATGACATTAGTGAATTTGAGAATTTTTTTTTGACATAGCTAGTTGATGAGAATAATACAATACTTCTTTGCAAAGAAGTATTGTAATATTCTCATCACTTGCTATGTCAAAAAAATTGAGTGACTTGTTTCCTTGGGGTTGTGGTGTTGAGTGACTTGTTTCCTTCACCACTCAAGGAAACAAGTCGCTCAACACCCCCATCCCCCCAGCCCTGGGCACCCTCTGCACTACTAACTCACACCCCTTTTGGGATAATGCCAGGCAGGGCAGCAGCAAAAAACGTGTCTTTCAAAAGACGGAATCTTGTGCCTCAAATTTTTATGGCAATGCAAAGGGATGGCGATGTAGCATTTGAACCCATCTATGAATCACCTTTCAAACCCCCTATGAATTGCCTTTCAACCCTTTGAACCATCCATGAACAAGCATGAATTATTTTTTCTGTTGCCCTGCCCGGAACTATCCCAAAAGGGTTTGGAAGTTAGTGCCAAAGGCCAAGCCCCCCCCCTCCCCAATAGTTGCAATACATTGGCTAAATGTATCTCTTTAAGAAAGAGCCAAAAGATTCCACCATTCATTTTCCGCTAGTTGTTTGGCCCCAAGTTACTAATAAATGCTAGAACATTGATGTCAGGGTATTGATAAATGCTGAAACATTGGCTCTAAGAAGCATTGCAAATTGGCTTCCCAAATACGATGGTATCTTTTTTTTCAACCTTGGGTCGAATACAAGGCCATAAAGTTCAGCATTTATTTAATATCTTGGGGCGGATTGAAATGATTTTTTCTATTTCAGCCTTGACTCCTAGTGTAAAAAAGCCCTTGGGGGCTCATTTCAACTTTTGCACCAATAGGAAATGCTTGATTTGAGTTGAACATTGGCCTTGACTCCTTGTGTAAAGTGTGCCCTTGTAGGTTTAAGCTCCCCGCCCATACATCCATTTCCACAGCTGTAACTTTACTTTATTGGCCTTGCCTTGGTAGGCAAGGATATTGTGTTTATATTCATCATAGAGAATAGTAGCTTAAGGGATTTTGGCCCCTAGGTAATAGGTCTATTTTTACAGGAGGATTTTTGAAAGATGATATTTTGGCTTGTGTTGAAACTTGAGATTAGTAATAGAGTTATAATATCTTGAAGGATTTTAGTTTCTTTTAGAGGATTTTTTGAAGATAATATTTTTGCATGGTAAAATATTTGAGTTTCCGTAAATCTTCTTGTCCCTTAAGATACTTGTTAATGTAAATGGCAAGGCCACAGTGTGACACACCCCTTGTTCTCCTAATGTGCATTAAGTGCATAAAGACGATACCATGGAACAATAACTTGAATGCAGCATCTTATACAGTTAAAAACTGGCAGCCAAAAATATGCCAGGGTAAGAAAAGGTAGGTACATACATGTTTGGATTCTCTTTAGCAACATTACAACAATCAAAGTAAAAGTAATTTTTGGATTCATGTTCCAAAACTAATACCTACTCCCTGATAACATTTGGCAACAAACTGTTGATATAATTAATTAAATTTTAAATCTCAACTTTCGCACTTGGTTTTTTTGTTCTGAAATTTTCGATGGATAATGTTTATAAAAAATAATAAGCACATAAATTACTTTAAAGTTTAAACGACAGTTTAGTGTGTCTAGACTGAGTCTTAAGACCAGAAACTTTTTTTTAGGGTTCTCTGGTTCAAACTTGACAGTGGAAATCTTGCAGATTCTTCATTTTATAAATTTTTTTTGACACAAGTAACAAATATATTTTTTTTAAATTGAAAATTTTCTTTTAAAAAATTATGCTGAAATTGTTCAGGTTTTACAGTAGAAGAGCACCACCCACACTCACTATTTGGGCCTCTACAAATTGTTTATCACATCCAAACATTAAGCACCGGCAGAAGCTTTTGAGTTTATCTGGCATGTTATCAACCAGAATCTGTTCTCTACACATATTGGGGGGCATTTTGAAAAACAAAATGCTTCAGCACAAGAGAGGGTGAACTTCAGGTTCTATTTCAGAACAGCTTTTCTGAATAATTTATACTACATTTTACCCATATCATACTACCTTGTCAGCTTCCACATTAATTTATTATATTATTTGTAAAAATCTTGAAATTTTCAACTACACATTTTTCTCAAAGAATTTTTTTTGGGTGAAAAATAGAGAATCTTCTGAAATATTCAGGAAATTTCAATTTTCCAACATGGAATTTTCATAATTAATTATTGGACAGACATGTGTTGAAGCTGCCCCTGGAATGCCGTATGTGTTCAGGTTCTATTTCAGAAGTACATTTTACTGAAAAATGTAGTAAATTATTACATACTATGTTCAGGTTCTCTCTATCAGAACACTTAGGCCACCATTGCTACTGCACAGTGTCCCTCAGGGATGTCAGGAAGGAGTCTGCTGGGTATGTATTAAGCCAGGCAGGGGTAAAACCCAACCACCCAGCCCAACATGTGCATCATTTGGTGGTCGGGTTCAAGTTTTGTTGATATGTGTAACATGGGACCAATCCTCTTATACTCAACCCTGGGTCCACATGTGTGTTCTCAATATATTTTGTGGGCATGACTCTTCATGTATTTCTAAAGGCACTACTATGATCTCCTCATGGACTATTCTTATGTTCCCAAGACATTTGGGATGTTCTAGCTAGATCTTCAAAGTTCTCAAGTCGTTCTAAGCTGTAAACTTACCAAACCTTACTGGCTGTGCCCTTGGAAGGTGGAGATCTTTGATGCATTCAGAAACAGGCCAAAGTTTGGTATGCTTATCTTCTAAGGCCATGTGGAGTTCAGTACTAAACAAACATGTTTTTGTATGTCAAGTGATTTCATTGCATTTTGAGTGAATTCATTTGTACCAAGGAATCAAACTTAGTGGGGATTGAGTGAATTCATTTGTCCCAAGGAATGGGACCTGGTGGGGATGCAGTGAATTCATTAGTTTAATGAACAGGAACTAATGAATCACACTGACATTTTGTAATGAAAAAAAAATGAGCAAAATATTTTTAAACTTTTTATCAAACAAATAATATAACCTGGGGTCTCCGAATCTTTTTGTGTGTGCCCTTATCATTCATTCACTTCCTCTGCCCTCATTGGCTGTCATGGAGATACCAAAATAGACTCCCAGCATGTGAAAGGGTTGAGACTTTGAGACTCCAGCCAGCCATCGGTCTGTTGGTTGGCATGATGGAAGTGCATTTTAGTAAAGGTGGAAATTTTCTTCTTTTGTACCCTTTCTATTTGTTTTGGGTACATGGAAGAATACCCTTACCTACTTTTCGGTGGTAGGTAAATAATTTCATGGCCCACCAAAGCAGATCCTTGGAATGCAATATGGGGTTCTATGGGGGCCCCGGCTTTTTCTTTCAATTTTATCAATTTAATTTCCAAGGTAAAAGGAGGGGGTGCAAAATCATTGTCAAGAGGATATAGTAACAAAATCACATTCATAATTCCTACTCTTCTCTTCTTGTTAGTCTTTCTTTTTATTGGACCATTTTCCCTCATACCCAACTTCAAATGGGGCTGACAGGTACCTAACACAAGCAACTGAGCTAACCACCATGGTTAGCTAGGGACCTGAAACACATCGAAAACTGTTTCCTGACCACTTATCATCCATCCTTCATGGTACCCTGGTAGGTGTTGGTTCACTATGGCCCTTTGAAGGTGACGGTGGAGGTGGGCCTCACTACTTGATGGGTGCTCAAGAACCTTAAGCTCAATAAATACTTGTTTCTGTACAATGGATTTTCCTCGTGCCCATTTGAGTGTCTGGAACTTGGAACTACTTGTGCAGAAGGGCTCCAGCATGCTCTAGCAATTCTGACATAGTTCCCTTCTATGCTTGGCAAACCACTTTAGTTTGAATCTATCATCAACATATGGAGAGGTTGTTATGCTCTTTATTGTTTTTGTGGAACAAAAAATGGTCAACATGCACAAGTGTTCATTACTCCACAAGTTCAAAAGGTCTAGAATGAATACTTTACAATGAATGTATAGAATGTGAGTGACTAAGAACCCTTGCTATTAGCAATAAAAATAATAGAGATATCCATAAAGTCACCCTCTGTTTCACCCCCTATCTCCTCTTCTTTCACCTCCTATCCCCTCTTTCAGTGGTATCCACAAAGTAAGGAAATTTTATTAAATCTGGGTATGAAATACTGAAACTCAATATTGTAGTATACTGAAACCTGGGCCAGTTTGACACACACTGTATCCTTTTCGGAAATGTTGAAATTTTTCACCTAAAAAATTTCAGAAATATTTTTTGTCTGGAGGAAAATAAAGAATCTGATGGAATATTTTGGGAATATATCATTTTAAAAAAATAAAATCCTCAAACTTAATTAATTAATTAAGTATTAAAAAAACATGTGTCAAAGTGGCCACAAGGGTACTAAAGTACATACACAATTGTGGTTCGGTTTAGAGACTAACATGAAGTGTACTGACTTCATGTCAGTCTCCAAACCAGTGTTGGTTGGGGGCCTTGGGCAAACCAGCACTACACAGATACCATGGTTAAAAACCAAAGACGAGTGTTGTACAGGTATGTCCCTTTTCACATACCAGTCAGGTACTGGTATTGGGTACAAGGCTGATTTTTGCCTGGTATGAGGCGGGTATTATCTCTGGTCCTTACTAGTTGGGTACTTGTATAAGCCTGGTATTGCCTCAGGTGATATCAGACTGCTATGTTCTTCCATACCAGTACTATATTCCTAAGTTGCTCCCTCTATACTAGTACAACACCGGTAAAAACTAGTGTTGGCTGGTTATTGAGTCTTCACCCGGTTATCAAGTTGATTATTCTTTTTTTATATAACCAGCTAAATTGAGAACTGCCTGAAATTGAATTTTCAAAATATAATAACCTACCCAAATTATCTGATTATCATCCAAATAGGTTATCAATCTTTAAACATTAATTAAAAACCAAATTTTAAACATAATAATAATTATTATTATTCTTTTAAATCTCTATAACCAAGGGTTCTCAGTCAATTATTTGATAACTTACCCAGCACCCAAAAAATATTGATATTGATAATGTGTGTGTGGTCCCCAAAAAATTCAAAAAAAAAAACTACCTAGAAATTTATTTATTTTAAACAATAGTTGGCCGACACTAGTAAAAACTCCAATTTTTTTATTTTTTAAAAAATATTATACATATCCCATCCCTAGACTAAATTAGGGTCTTTAAGTCCAATTTTAACATTTCCTCCATTAATTATTAACTCCAAGATGCCTTACTCAAGAAAGTACTACTGTTGGTGTTGATTCCTCTTGGTCTTGGGGTGAACATATGGATTTCAATATATTAGTAGAGAAATAATGTTGATAAATGTATACAAGATCCAATGTTTGTAGAAGGCATTGATTGAATGCCAAAATTATTGTTCTTGACTAATCATGTATAATCAAGTGGTTGCACTCAAACAATCTCTCACCTTATCCAATCCCATTTTTCATGTTTTGGGTGTGGATTGAGAAATAATTAACACAATATGTTAAATGTTATAATAATAATTAATGCATACGTTTAACATATTGTGTTAAGTATTTGGGCATACATTTAATAAATGTCATAAAGGGTATAGGTAAACTTAGAGCACCTCCAACAACAATACCATAAATTGGCAATTTGAATGTGCATACCTAGATGGTGATCCATGTAGCTTGGTTAGTGTAAGAAGGGTTTTGAACTCCAACAATGAATTGGCATAGCAAATGAGGATCTAATAATCCTTGTTGTCTTCATGAAGGCAAGAAAAAATTAAGAACAAGACACATGCACACACAAAGCAAAACGTTTCTACATCATGCTTCATGGTTTTTGTGCATGCAACATATTTTTCAAATGTTGTTTTTTTTGTCTTGTGATGAAAATAATGCTATGGTCTTCAATTTTGTGAATTTTGATGAAATTGGAGTTCAATTCAAAGGTAATTTGGAAAGGGATTGTAAATGTGAAATAGGATTTTGGGGGATCGCAATCTTGAACATTTCATGGAAGACACTAAAGTGGTGAGAATTCCCAAACAATTTCAAGTGCATTTCAAATATTGCAAAGCTCCATAGTACATTTTTGAGCCATGTAGGTCCTCAGCAAGTTTGATTGAAAACAAGAACCCCACAAATTCTTCCTTGCTTGAAGCTACTATGTATGGATATGGTATCATCATTCAAAATTGTAACCTTTGTTTAAATCTTGTTTGTGTTGTTTGAAGCATATGTAGGTCAATGTGTTGATGCAGGTAGGGGCAACATCATAGGTGTTGGAGAGAGTGTAGGGTTTAAAGATTGTGTAATGTGCTTGGATTTGTAAAGTTCTAGTGTTTTTTGCAATGTATCTTCACTAGAAATGTCACTTTTGTTGAAGGCAACCACAACTTGATAATTGTTACAAAATTTTGTGACACTGTGCTTGATGCATTCTCACTTTGTTTCCAAACTTCAAGTTGGTTGCTCCCCACAATATGCATGTCAATTGTTGTTGTGTGTAGTGTTGTGCTCCCAAAACGCTTTCATTCTTCTATCAATGATAAGGTCTTTTGACACATGCAAGACCAATCAATATAATTTGTTTTTCCTCTTCCACCACAAAGTTCTTTCATTTCCTTGATATTGTGACTACAACAAAACATTGGGTTCTAGCATTACCATGGTTGCATGCAACAAAATTCACACATGACAACAAGTTTGTGTGGTTCACTAGTCTACAAGGTCTTCTCCCAATCTTAGTTTCCTCCACCAAATCACAGAGCTTGATGCGAAATGTCACAATGCTGGTGTTTTATGTGAAGGTGTGGCCAAACCTTAAGGGTTTATGGTGCACTCTATTTGTCATATGTATGTAGTAGCACTAAATTGCTGATGTAGACTCTTTTTCTTGCCTTTGGTTGGAGATGCACTTAGAGCAACTGCACCCATATTCTCTATTGGAGTCTATTAAGGTTGTAATAAGGTGTCTTAGTTCTTTGAACAATGGAAGAGGCAAACACTTGAGGCTAGAATGATTTTGGGTTGGAAAAAGTGGTGCACCCCATGTGGGTAAAAGTGAGCCTTTTTTTATTGGTGAAATTTCGCTAAACAACAAAATTAACAATTCAGAAATGAAGTGATTTACTAGGTTATTAATTGCCAAAAGTGAAGACCCGGGGGACGGGGCTGGGAATTTTTTTTCCAAAATTCTAATTTTGGTCTAAAGTGAGTAGCCAAAAATATAAAAGGATGATTAAAAAAAAATTGTGCATCATGTCTAGTTTATAGCCAGAGTTGGCTAAATCTTCCCATGGATGATCACCAATTTTTTCACTTTCTCCTCTCATGGACAAATGGTCACATTTTGGACATTTTCCTTTGGATGGATGCTTGTGACTTTAACATCGAACAAAAATTCCTTCCCGGAAGGTGGGAAAAAAAAAGAGAAAAAAAAACCCAGTAAAACCTCTCGTGTTCAACTTGATGTACTCAACAATAACAGCTAGTGATATGGCTGCAGGAATTTTCTCTGCATGAATTTTCTCCATCCGAAAAACAACAGTCAGTGATCACCGTGCACACTTCCCTAAGAAGCCGAAGCAACTGATGTTTTGATTGATTTTTATTTTTTGTTAACGGCAATGTGGATCTTGTCATATCCGAACGAGGAAGAGCAGAGCAACTGATTTTTCGGATTGATTTTCTTTATTTTTGTTAACGACAATGTGAATCTTGTCATATCCGACTTGTCATATCCAAGAGCAAAGCATAGCAGAGGGACAGATGGACGGGCAACTGATACTACTGTGCAAGGATCTTTTGTCATTCTCAGAAACCGGCCGGCTGGCCTGAAAACAGAAACAATCCGCAATCCCGAAGATATATAGCAGACAAGCAGCAATGAGCATGTGGGCACTGGATAGACACCCATTTGCCTTACCCGGAGCTCCCTCCTACTCCACAATTCCACAATTAATTATACAAACTTGCAATAGCATGCAGACTTGCTAAATGTTAATCGATTGCAGAAGCTCCTGCAAGGCTAGTTATTATGCAAACCATCCGGTTGACCCACCACTCATACCCACATCCAACATCCGTCCAACCTAATAGTGGCCATAGGTATATGATGAGTAATAATGATCTCAATGTGTGCTCTGGCTTGCTAGTATGGTTTGGTTTTGCATTGTTCTTTTTTTAACCTTGGTTAGCTAGTATGGTTTTACATTATGCTTTTTTAACCTTGGTTAGCTAATATGGTTTACATTGTGCTTTTTTTGTAACCTTCGTTAGCTAGTATGGTTTTACATTATGCTTTTTTAACCTTGG
>Ga0116231_10007341_pt1 | contig 20285 bp, 14 predicted proteins | sample S1TSphgellanicum_2_FD_89695 | JGI IMG/M metagenome (GOLD analysis project Ga0116231, IMG submission 89695) | Host-associated microbial communities from peat moss isolated from Minnesota, USA - S1T2_Fd - Sphagnum magellanicum MG | ecosystem: Host-associated > Plants > Peat moss > Unclassified...
AAGAGGTGGAAAAAAAAAAAAAAAATCGGGCAGGGAGGAGGGGATTTTCGTCCATCCAGAAAACGGCCTCAACGGGCTCATCCGCAACTGGTGCATTGGTGGGTGCTAATTCACTCCAGCCGAAAGTTTGGTCTTAGTTCTGGTTAGTTTAACCTCCGTGTTTGAAACTTCTGGATCTTTTGTTCTTTGAAAGAAGAGTTCAAAAATCACAAAGTCTGGTTCAAAGAATGGGTCTAGTTCCACTCACACAATAGAGTTTTCCTTAAAGTCTCTTCCTTTAAGTCATGCCTTATTCAGCCTGGCCTTTCTTTCCTTCTTTTTTTTCTTTTTTTGGCACACAACAGCAGACCCGACTTACAAAGCATTATCGGGCCTATAAAACTGCCTAAATAGGGTTTAGGGTTTAACCCTAAACCCAAAAACCAGTTAATTAGTAGAGAAGGCCACCCTAATATGGACTTATCTCCACCTTTGTAACCCAACCCAACCGACCTAAAGTTGGGGTCTTTCGTTTGGTTTGAGACTGGACGTTGTGGCAGAATTCTAATCTTCCAACAAACTATAACGTGATGGAGTACCGCAGAGCTGTAAATTGAACACGTATAATCTGCTTTTCTTTCACAATCTCTCACCCAGCTTGAAGTTGTAAATCCAATTTTAAAATGGGAGCTCCAAAATTGTGTCAATGCAAAATTGATATGCTCAAATTTTAAGAAGAGATGGTTCTAGCATCAAGGAAAATTTTGACCCAGGCTAGAGCTTCAATTTCAAAGCAAAACTCTGCTGCACAAAGTTTCCTGGCAAAGCTGCAACTTTTCTGAAGAAAGATATTGATTTTTGTCCAATAGAGCTTTGTGAGGAATTCTGAGCAGAGGTGGATTCTGAGGACTTCTGGAGCACAGAAGATTAGGTCTCCCCGTTCCGGCAATTCCTATTGTTTAGAGTGATTTTGCATATTGAAGTTTTTGTTAAGAGTGAGGACTGTTCAAGAGTGATGGCGAGTCTTGGCTCATGGAGGGAGATTTTGCAAAGCGCCATTCAGAATCATAAGCACTTGAAGCATTCACAGCACCTGCAGCTGGTACTCTTCCCATCTCCTCAAACTTCCATGTGATCAATCGGGACTCTTCAGTATCCATCTAATGTCTTTGGCAATATTTTGGGCAAACCAGTTTGTGCAATAATTGCTGTGGCTGTCCATAGAGAGGCACCAGATCTTCAAGGCTAAAAACGCTTCAATCAGTCGGACTTGCACAGGCAGACGCTGGGTTACTACTCTTCCAAGTCTAACTCTGTCTCCTTCCATCTTTTGTTGAGTGTTTCTTGCTCAAAAATGGTTTGTGCAGGCGACTGTGAGAGCCGATGGCAGGCCAGCCAATAGGACCCTGGTTTTCAGGTTTTTACTACGTCCTTTACTCAAACAGATTCAGTAGCTCTTTTTTCTACATTCTGAAAGAACTTGTAGGTGCCTTGGAACTCCCCTTAGAAAGCAAACGTTTCCCAGTCTCAGGTGATGCTTCCAAGCATGTGATGCAATTTGTACTTGTATCATCTGATTGTCAAATGTGCACAACTTCTGGCTGTAAGCTGTAGACCTTTTAGAGAATGGATAAGGGACCGAATTCCAGTAATAGTTCCATTCAGCCAGCTCATTGTCTTCCTTCACTCCCTGTGTATTTGTATTCCCATGTATACAACATTTTGATATGCTGAGTTTGCAATGCAGAGGATTTGTAGATGGCACTGATAAGCTGCAGTTCACCACTGATTCCCGGAGTCAAAAGGCAGGTAACCATACCCATCCATGTTTATGTTTGTTATGTTGTTGCATGACAATCCCTATTGCATGTGCTTGGTGTTGACAAAGACCTGTTTGGATGTTGTATGGCACAGACTGAAGAAATGAAGCACTGCCCATTTGGTGAGGTATTTTGATCTTGAGAATCATTGTTTTCCTCTGGGGAAATGGTTGGTCATTGTCTTATCTATCCCCCTTTAACCATGAGCTTGAGAGACTTTTGTGGAAATTCAAAGGATGTAGTTCAAGGGTAACCTTGTTTCCTTTCTATTGCTGCAAAAAGAGTAACCAGATCATGAAGGAGAGACTATTGCTCACAAGGTGGAGATGGCTGGCAGATTTGTTACTACTTCACTGAGACATGGGAGCAGTTCCGTCTCAATGGCATTTTGGACCTTATTGGCAGCACAGAATTGGATCCTTCAAAGAAAACTGTTAGTATTTCCCCTCAATTCAACATGCCACTAACTTCAATGGAAAATGACTAGAGGTTTAACATTATCTCCAGCAAGGCTACGGTTACAGTTCAGGGCCAAGTAGGGCTTGCTTACTAGATATGCAAGAAACTGTTGTAATGAGGTCTTACACTTGGATGGTGGCATGTGTATAGTTGAGGGAGAAAGCATGGTTTGACAGTTCACCAAGGTCAAGGGCAAGCTTTGCAAGTCCTCATCCAGGCTACCCCAAGAGCTCAGAGTTTGAACAACCCCAATTAGATCCCTCACAGGGTGCAATTGATACTTTTTGCGTCCTGACCCTTGATCCAAAAGAGGTAGTTTCACTCCACTTCTTAACACCTATTCCTGGATTCTTACATCCACCATGTGGGTGCACGTTAAATGCCCACAAAGCTGATGAAATAGTAGTATTGTCAGTAACATCTACATTTTCTGCAGCCATGATCTCACTTTTCTCAGCTGGAAATCATAGATTACTGTTTATCGAGGCTTAAAATGTGTTTTGTGTTAGTTTTAGTAAAGTTTGATTGCACTTGCAATACAATGTGTGCACTGAGTATTAGTAGACCATTACCAGATCTCAGAGGTGAAGTTTGGCTGACATACAGAGATGATTCAACTCAACTCTGATGATTGCAGGTCGACTACTATGATGCAAAAAAGGGGCATCGCATCATGTTCAAGCTTTTGGATAAACAAGACAGTAATAGCATCTGGTCAAAACAGGAAGTAAATCCCTAGACTTTCTAATTAAAACCTCTTGGGGTTTCCCCTCTTGTGCTAGAAAGTAGGGCCCACCAGTTCAAGAATTAAGACCTTGAATGGGGAAAATCAGTTGAGCAAATGCTGGGTGTGTTTCTACACTTGATAAAGGCTAGTGGTGTTGAAAATGAGCGACTCCTTCATGGGGCTTTAAATTAATGTTGGATTTTGTTTTGGATCATAGAGTTCTTGGTTTGTAGGGCATTATTATAAACAGAACTGATGGAATCAAAGCACAGAAAGTGCAGAGAAAGTGATATTATCTACCATTATACCTCACACATCTCTCTTACAAATATGCAAGAGCTTGCTTATGCACCTTTGTATAACAAATCTTCTATTTATGGCAAGGGCACAACCATACTTCTTGAGGGCATGTTGTTGAACACTGTACAGCTGTTCTCTCTCCTACATTTGGAACACGTGTCAATGAGGCCATATGCAACAAGACACTGGATTTGCAATTACTCCAGTTGATTTGATTCATGAGGATGATTCCCCTCTTTAAGTGCCACAACAAACATTGGCACATGCATTCAGAAACCCCATGAAAGTGACAACTGCTATCTCCTCATGTTCTTGTTGCATTCATTAAAACAATTTCAATGCCTTACGCCCTCTGGAAACATGCCTGCATCTATCTTACACCCTTGGAAACTTAAGTGTAAATTGATTGTCTGTTCTGATGTATAGGTCAATGAGCTTTTACCACCCAATCTTGTTGTGCATGAGCAGTTTTCCTCTCAAGAATGCTTTACATCCCCTTTGCACAAACCGAGTTGTTGTCATCACATATCCCAACAAAGATTGGAGGCTTGCAATGATTGGTGGCAGTGTGGTGAAGTCTAGTGGCAATTCTGGTGGGGAGCAACAACAGGGACAATTGCAATTTTCAACAGGAGGAAATCATCAAATTTGAATAACAAAAGGTGCAGGAGTCTTGGGTGTTACAAGTTGCAAAGCTGAAGCAGTCAAATCAGTTACATCGGGTGTGTGAAGTCTGGTCCAATTCTTGAGCAAAAGAGGGCTGAGTACCATAAACTCAAGTACCAGAAACTGGGGGAAGATGAAGGCAAGTACTTTAGACACGGAACCTGACAGAACCATGCCAACATATCTATGCCACTTCAAAAAGATCTGGCAATATATTGCTTTTCCAAACTTGCTGATACCCACTAAATTGGATGGGTAAATCAATGAGATGCCAGTGCATGGTCTCAACTATCAACAGGTATCCTCAAGCATTGATTGAATTTGTTGGCTTTGCTTGTAAGGGAGAGACTGCTGAACCATGTAGTTTTTATTTGGTCCCACGTTTTGAGGAATGAGCAGCAAGTGGTACTTTGAACTCAGTTCTCTCTTTTGTGAACTTGACAGTGTAGTCCAGAATTATTTCTGATTATCTTTTAGGGTTTGCAGTGGGAAAAGGATCTCACATGTTTATGTCTATGTGCCAAAAACCAACCCGTATTTTGTATTTTATCATTCACTGGAGTTGGATCTGATTTGTGGAGGTGGTGATAGTGATGGTGCAAGTTATGAAGGAGTGAAGTTTTGGGATCTACCTGGTTGTTGTTTGTTTTTCTTGTGTGTGGTTGCAGTTGCATGGGTGATGGAGCAAGACAAGCTGATGATGGAGATGAAAAGCAGGTTGTCAGGAAGCTAAGCACCAATTTTGTTTCTATCATTGTTGTTGTGTTTTGTTCTTAGTACAAGGTTGTAAATGTCTCTTGTGTTTTGTGCTTGTTTTGATGATGGGTTGAATGCCCACATTTTGCTGTAGTTTAATGCTCTGTTCACATCTCCTTCTTCAATTTTTGCTGCACATGCGAGAAGGTGGACAAGAGCCTGGATACTGTAGAGTCCATAGAGGCATTCAATAGAAATGATGACAGGCTCAAGGGGATCATATGGCTGATCTGTGTGTCATTCAACGTGCCCAGGTTTAGTATACATGGGATGTTTAATGCATTGACGTATATAGGGGGGGTCGAGTACCTGTGCAATTGGGAGCTCTAAGATTAGTACTTGTTTCTTGGGAAGGGTGATTCTGGGTTGTGAGGATCAATTGTAATCTGCCAGGGAGTTTGGGTGTGATGCTTGTTCATACCATCCTTGGGTTCTGTTCAATGCCATTTATATTCATATTTGTGGTTTTGAGGATTGGATGGGTATCTAATCAAAAATTGTGGCATCAGTTTTTCAAAGAGAACATGCCAGAGGATCATGATAGCCTACATGTGAGGATGTCCAGAGTGTGCTGATCCGATTGAATCCCTACAGCCATAGAGACAGTTCCAGGCCAGAACATTAGCATTAGCTTATGAGTAGGTAGTGTGCAATTCAGTGCTGGATTTATGTGAATCTTAGTGTACTTCTAGTGAACACTGTCATATTGCAATGTCTTGAGCATTATCTGTTTATAGTTGCCCCACTTTTTGGTTACAACCAGAACATTTCTTATTTTAATTGCTGCTGGTTTGAACCAGTGTTGGGTAGGTATCAACTTTTGAACATACCAGCTGGTACTGGTATCCAGCTTTAAAAAATAAATCACATCAGCCTGCTAGTGGTATTGAATTTTAAAAAAATAAAATAAAATTTACCAGCCTCATCCTGGTATTAGGGTTCAAGGCTGATTTTTTGACTGGTATGTGGGGGGTATATAGTTGGTATTGAGATGGAATTCGTATCACCTCAAGTCCTTAGTCATTACTAGGCAAGTACTTATTGCCTCAGGTTATACCACCCTTGCCGGTTCTTTGATACCAGGAGCACTACCAATTTATATACCACACCTCCAGCCTTGTACCCACCCACCCAACACGAGATTGAACTTTGAACTTATCATAAGGGATAGAGCCACAAAGGACACCACCATTACAGAATGAGCCACTTGTTCTTCTTGTCCAGGTTTTGACGCTTTACACTGTGAAATTCCAGCGGTTATACACCCACTGGCAATTAGATATTTTAATACCCCCCGGTCATAATCTGGTATCCGCCCAGCGCTGGGGTGGAGTCCTCATCCTTTTGGCGGAGCTTAGGGTTTCTGCGGCCTCAACTGTGCTTGCACACTGTTTTGCTCATCAATTTCCACCTCGCTTGGACATTTGCGGTGTGTCGAGAAGAATTCGGAACCCGAAAGGTTAGAAAATACTTGAACCCAAATTTTTCTCTGCTAGTTTCATTTAAAATTCTGGCAGCATGTCTTTCCTTTTGTCTTTCATGTCCTTGTTTCGTTTCTCGATTTTTTGAGTTTTGCTTTGGAGGTTGTAGTATTATTCAGATTGGAATTGTTGCATTTGGTTGAAGAAAGTGATTGTATGTTTCGTTCGTGACCTTGCTCTTGGTCTTCAGGTTCGGGGGACCATAAAAGAGGGCACAGGTGCAGCGGAAAAGCAAGCAGCAAGGACACTAACCAAAGCTAGTGTGCGAAACCAAGGGGCGTGGCTTCCGAGTAGGAGCAAAAGAAGGCTTCGATTAGGTGAAGCAAAAGAGACGTAGCAGGAGCCAAGAATGGGGTTGTTTGGAGGCAGAGGGAAGAAATCTCAGGAGAAGAAGAAAGAGGAAGAAGAAATTCCTCCACCGCAGCCAAGCAAGCCTGCATTGGAGTCTCCGGCAGTTACGCAGGCAGCGGCCAAGTCTGAGGCGAACAATTCCGGAATCCAGACAGAGGCAAGCGTGTTTGAATTCGGCTCTGCTGCAAATAGCGACGAGAAAATGACTCTCGCTGGTTACTGTCCTATCTCAGATGAGATGGAGCCTTGCAGATGGGAGATTTTGCCCTCGGGAGGCAGCGAGGCTCCACAATTCCGTGTTATCTTTTGATCTCTTTTCTGTGTTTCGTTGGCTACGCATGTTTTTTGTTGGCCCTTTGTTCATCCAATCCAGTTCTTGTTTTCTGGTTGAAGTCCAAGTCTCAGGAATTCAACAAGTGACTCCTGTCTTGGCACCAGAGGATCAGATTCCATCTTTTCCTCATGAATTTTTTGCACTTGGTTGTCAGATTCATTTGAACAGAAGAATGCAAAGGACTGCATTAATGTTTTCTAGGGTTCTAACAGCAGGAGGCATGGTGATAAAGATCTCAAAGTGTGAAGCTTCACTGCTATTTTGCATAGGCTTTGTTGAAAAGCTATTTTTGCATTCAAGCTTGCTCAGCAGAAAATTCTCTTGACATAAGGAGAAGGAGCTTGTTGATTTGATTTATCTTTGCAGAAGTAAGTTCCTTATTTTGTTTGCAGATTAGGTCAACTGTTCCAACATAATTCAAAACGAATTTGTGGTTGGAGTGACTAGCAGTAGATGGGCAGCTAAAATCTTTTCCTCAGAAGGTTCCTCTACCCACCTTATTGTTATTTCTCATTCCCAACCTTTACTTGTTCACATATTTTGTTGCTGGTGATGCTGGCAATGCATCTTTTTGTTGTTAGTACTGGTGGTTGATCATAGTCATAAGGCACACTCTTCTCCACCTATATTTTTCCCCTGCACAGATGCATCGAATCACATGATCTCCATGCAGGAAAATCAAGGTAAACCTATACCTCATATAGCAACACAAAAATTATTCAACTGTAAGACTCCAGTTAACCACAATTACCTCAAAATGGGACTGAAGATCTATAGTCGGTGTATAGGAGGAAGAGCATGTTTTGTAGAATGCAGGGGCATTTGGATGGTAAATGGTAACATGAGCAATGCAACATCTAAGGTGTCTATTAAATGTGGATGGTTTATGAACATAAATCTCATTTGACTCTCTTACAAATTTCTTTTGGTCTAGTTTTCCAAATGTACAATATTTCTGATTCTTGATCTCCATTACAGAGTGAGGTGAAACATATGAATGATTTTCTAGTCCCCTAACCTTGTGCAAGAAGTTAAGACAGCATGTGTATTATGAACTGATAAGGATCCAAACACATGCACAATCTGCATGATGGAGTGAACTTGCAACATGCATACAAGGGAATCAGCTTGGATCTACCTGCTATTATCATGTGTCTCTTATTCAGCAGTTCTGGAATGGCAAGATGCAAGTATATCTTTCACTTGAAATCCAAGTTGTGATCCAATACAAGCTGCTACTGGCTAATCAACTGAACCCTAACCCTTTTGCAATTGCAATGCCAATAATTTCTACTGTCATCTGAAGAAGTTGCTGCCCAAATCAACAAAAGTAAACCTGTATTTGGTGTTTGTGTTCATATACAAGCACACTTACCATACATAAGTTCACATAGAACTGATCTTCATGTGTTTGAGAGCTGGTTGTTTGAATCCAAAAACTACTCAAACAACAACAAAAATGAAAAATTCTTTTATGCCACCAGCCCGCTAAGGATCATATTAGGAAGAGTCATGCATGTGGATCACAACCACCCAAATGCTATACAAGTCGCATGGAAACCTTATGTTAGGCTTTTTCCCCATAATGCTAATCTACTTTTTTTAGAAAATTGTCAACATGTAATAGGATTCCTAGAAATTTTTATTTTCTATTTGTTCCTTTTGTGGCAATGATGTCAATGGGTGAACGGTGAACAGGCTGAAATGAGCAACCAAGAATCTTTATAACATATTTTATGCCACATCATCAAATATACTATGAATATTTCTTGTCACATGGGTGCACTTTTTGTGAAACCACAAAAGATTCCTTGCTAATGTGCACAATATTTTGTTATGTGAACATGAGTCTGGTGTCAAGACACACAAATTGCTTTCTTTTGGATGTATTTATTTTTTAAAATGGTGGTTTTGAATTGTAGCATAAACCTGGGAGGCTTTTGAAGAATGAAAACCACCTTTAAACCATTCACCATAATTGAAACCATTAGCCCATCCAAAGATCATAAAATTATAACATACTCTAGAAATGATTTTCTTTACAACATGAAATTAATTTTTTCGACTTCATCCTTGGAACTTTTGTACTAGCATGGCCAATTCTAGTGGAGTACACATATTGGACTGTGAATAATGAAAATGAAATAGACATACAAAAATTGATGCAAATCCACCTTTATTACAACATCATTGGCTCTGACATGCTTTAACATGTGCCAACAAACATTGAACGTCATCCCAACTCCTGGTGGGTAATGAATGAACTTTTCAATTTGCCCACATTATGTTATGTTTTGTAAGATATGATACAGGTGCTTACATTGCACCCATGCCCCATGCTTTCCCAAGGAAGCTATTGATATTACAAAGAAATATATGCAAAAGCAACCTAAGTAATTTTCAATTGTCACATTGAAACACTTGTGGCCAGAAAATATGTTGTAGATTTGTCCATACCCCAAAGGTGGACATCTACAAGGGCAAAGCAGTTGTAGGACTAAGCAATTTATCGGCCTCCCAATTGTTGGTGTGCTATTGTTATTTGAACATTAAAGGCCTTTTACCTTCTTGTCATAATGAAATGTGGGCTAGTTGCTTGCATCTATAGGTTTGACAACATTATGTATGCAAACAAAAAACATTTAGCAATTGCTTGTAGTAGAAGGCTCACATTTAAATAAACTCCAAGGGTTGTTCCTGTGTTCGAAGTAAAAGAAAAACCTAAACTCTTTCAAAAATGATACCTCTTTCTTAATAAGGTTAACACCATGCTGAATCTGCCATATAGTCAAAACTTATGGCCTAGCAACGACATACTTTAGCATAGACTCACCAACACAACAGTTGAAGTCATTTAGATAGAACCAAGTTGTTTATGGTGCTCAAAAGCCCCAGATCAAAATTGGACCCAAAAACCAAAATACCATGGAATTGGGGTTCCAATTGTCGTCTTATGTGTATTGATTTTTCTTGTGCACTTGACACTTGTATAACTAAAAGGGCATCGCGGATGAGAAAAATTGACATGGTTAAACTTATGTGACTCATGTCATTTGCCCTTAGAGAATAGTTGGTTTTGTGCTTGGTAGAACCAAACACCTCTTCACCTTCCAAATAAGGAATTTATTTTGTGAACAAGGAGCCAAAAGCATAATTGGTAACAAAAGTTGCAAGCTTGGCAACACCCCTCGAAACATGGGCCCTCTTCAATAGAAGTTCATTCCTATCATGACCATGTTTGGAAAGACCTTGCAAATAATGTCGATATAGAATGGATTATTTAAAAGCCTATACATAGTTGTTGCAAATTGTTGTGTACAAGGAAGTGTTGCATTTTATCAATTGTTGCAACCAAATGTTACACATAGTGTTAACAAAATTACAAGTTGACATATTTTCTCACTTGATGTTATTGAACCTTTGCAAATACAAAGAAGAAAAGATTAGATTAGAAATGGAGGGATAGAGAAGATAAAAAATAATCCTTGTACATAATCTAAGAATTTTTTTTTTACATGAATCATCATTACACCAAAATGCATCCTAGTTCATTCTAGGTTTTATTAGATTTTGAATGAATTTGGACATTTTTACCTGGTGAAATTGTTTAACCCCATAGTGAATGAAGACCAGTTGCTACGAATAATGAATTATTTCACTGGCATTTAGTGAAACAAGGTTACTCCAAAGTGAAATACAAATTTACCAAACCATTCATTTGTTAGTTAATTAACTAGCCAACATGGAAATTAGTTAAAATTGAATTATTTAATATATATTATTATTGATAATTTCATTATTTTCAGCCTATGATTTATTAACACGTGTCATTATTTAGGCCAGGTTAAAAACCTAACCTATGTAAGTAAGCCACATAATCAACCTAAGCACCTATTATAAAGAATTAGATAGAAGAATATTTGGTCAACTTACCATTGTTGACCACACACAACTCCACTTATGAGGTTTGATTCTTTGACTTTTAGAATGGAAACAAACACTTCTACCATCAAGCCACCCCACTTGTTGTAATGATATGTTACATTACATTATTTTTATCAAATACTTCATTTTAAACATTACAAAAACATAAACTTTGAAACTTCATATATTATTGAGATTTTGTTTAAATGAAATGATTCGAGTTTACTTTTCAAAAAAATTCAATAATGTACATTATTACATTTATTTCCTTTTAAAAGTGTAAAATCGTTTGAATAAAAAAAAAGTTGAATATCATTATTCAATAACATTTCAATGACCATTCTTTTGAAAAAAAAAAGTTTAATAAATGGATAATTTTTTTACTAATATAATAATACTACATATGCTAAGCTACTTTCAATTATTATATGACTATTTTTCATTAATTTAAATTATTTCACCCTACATTATTTATGACTATTTATGACTATTCTTAATTACTTTTGGCTATTTTAAGTTATTTCATTTTATGCTATTTTCAATTATGTGAGGGTATTATTGGTTACTTCTGGCTATTGAAGATTATTTCACCTTATGTTATTATTGGCAATTCTAAGTTATTATAAATTATTTCTCTTTAAGTTATTTTTGTCTGTTATAGAATATTTCACCCTAAATTATTTTTGACAATCCTAAGTAATTCTAATATATGGCTATTGGTTATTCTTTTATTAGGGCTATTGGTGGTTATTAATGGCTATTAGTACCTATTCTATTGGTGGTTATTCTATTAATGGCTATTAGTAGCTATTTTATTGGTGGCTATTGATGGTTATTTTATTAATGGCTATTGGTTGTTATTTTATTAATGGCTATTGACGGTTATTTTATTAATGATTATTGGTGGTTATTCTATTAATGGTTATTGGTGGTTATTCTATTAATGGTTATTAGTGGTTATTTTATGAATGGTTATTGGTGGTTATTCTATTAATGGTTATTAATGGTTATTTTATTAATGGCTATTGGTGGTTATTTTATTAATGGCTATTGGTGGTTATTTTATTAATGGCTATTAGTGGTTATTCTATTAATGGCTATTGGTGGTTATTTTATTAATAGTTATTGATGGTTATTCTATTAATGGCCATTGGTGGTTATTGTATTAATGGCTATTGGTGGTTATTGTATTAATGGCTATTGGTGGTTATTCATTCATAATTATTATATTAGTGGTTATTGGTGGCTATTGGTGGTTATTCATTCATAATTATTATATTAGTGGTTATTGGTGGCTATTAATGGCTATTAGTAACTATTTTATTGGTGGTTATTGGTTGTTATTCTATTAATGGCTACTAGTTGTTATTTTATTAATGGCTATTAATTATTATTCTATTAATGACTATTGGTTGTTGTTCTATTAATGGTTATTGGTGGCTATTGGTGGCTATTATATTAATGATTATTGGTTGTTATTCTATTAATGATTATTGATGGTTATTCTCTTAATGACTATTAGTGGTTATTGTATTAATGGTTATTATATTAGTGGTTATTGGTGGTTATTATATTGGTGGAAATTGATGGTTATTAATTGTTATTATATTAGTGGTTATTTGATTAATGGTTATTGATGGTTATTGTATTATAAGTTATTATTGATTATTATATGTTATATTACGATTATTAGTGATTATTTTATTATAAATTATTTTTGGATATTCTATGTTATAATATCATAAACTATTAATAGTTATTATATTGTAGGGTATTTTAAATTATTTTTCATAGGTTATTATTTTCTATTTTAAGTTATTATATTTATGATAAAATAATTTAAAATAACATAAAGTAGAATGACCTTGAATAATTTAAAGTATAATTTGAAATAACATATATTAATTTAAAATAAAATAACCTAAGGTATAGCCTAAGGTTAGTTGACTAATTTAATTTAAATTAACTTAAAAGTTTATAATAAGCTAATTAAGATACCTTAAGGTAAAATAATGTATAATAGTTTACAGTACAATAATTTATAATAATTTATAATAATTCATAATAACATAAGATGTAAATTAGAATAACTAAAATAACTTAAAATAATATAAGGTATATCATAAAATAACATATATAGAATATTTTTAAAAACATAAAAATAAACCTATTTACTACAATAAATTATGATAGTGAATTTTGTTAACTAGTAATTAAACATGATGTTTACATGGTGATATTATAGTGAAATAACTTTCACTAAGGTGAAATCAATAAAATGCAATGAACTTATTTCATTTTTAAAGTCCCATAGTGATTTAGGCTAGTGAATTGCACCTCACTTTTGTAATAGTGCATGAACCCTCCCCATTGTTTGACATTAAAATGTTGGAAGTTAAACCAATTACCAAATTCGTGAACACTAGATTTAGATGGAACACCCAATGAAGCCACTAACAACGAATAGTTGCATATTAACTATTGGCCTTATCCAAAGACTCAACATTTTTGTACTTGTAGCAGAAAGCCTTATGCTAATCTTGGAGTTCAGGTTTGATTAATTTTTAATTATGCCTATCAAACAATTGAGTTCAATGGGACAAGCATTTATGTTTTTTATTAACCATCTTGACAATGGCATCCCCAAAACCATAAACAATTTTGATAGCATTCCAATTTGCTTGGGTTCTACTCGCCATGAATCTTTTGAAGTTTGGTTCAAGATACCTGTGCTTGAGCATTGTGTGGTTCATGATCTATTGTGTTTCAATGTCTTCAAATTGCATGTCGCAAACTATAATGGTCATGATTTGTAATAAATTGAATCATATAAATGGCAAGCCATTGTTGTTTCATTAGTGACGCACTTGACATGGTCAAACATGATCTAAGAGTTTTGATCTAGATCCCCCCACACTACATTCATGCAAGAAGCCCCACTCCAATCTCGACCATGTCAAAGGACATTTTGAAAATGAAGACTTTCTAATTAGAAATTTGGCCTCGAACGCAACATTCTTGGATGTCATCATTACAACTCTTGGACTTTAACTCAAGAATGCTGTTAATGTAGCCTCCACCTAGATGATGTTTAAATGATGCAACAAGGTTTCAAACATTTGAGGAGCTCAAGACAAGGAATTTGTTTGGAATTTGTTCAAGCTAATTGCCCTTGAGAAGCTTGAAGTTGTCATTGTCGCTATCATTGAATAAATATTTAGCCAAGAACGATTTGTTAGCGTTCAATGAGATGGTAGATGTTTTAGCATTGGGTGTTCAATTGACCCCTTCTTTGATCAACTTTTTAATCTCATACATAGTTTTTTTACACCTAGCATCTACAATAGGGTGGAGATGCACACCAAGGTGAATTGCAACTTTTCAAATGGACTAAAGTTTATGCACAATGTAATAAATTTGACCTTTGCAAGGGTCGACATAAAATGAAGGAAATTACAGAATTTGTAACAAATGACAAATTCGAAGGTTCGAAAATGACCTATCCTTTCATTGAAAGGTGGGTTGATTCTTTGACCCAAGTAATTTCGTTGCAAACATTAGAACAAACAAAGCAACTATAGTCAATTTGCACACAATGCAAGTGATCCAAATAGTGAATTTTCTTGAAGCTAAAGCCAAAATTATTCTTGATGTTGGTTGTGATCACCTTGGACCAAGCATGGCCATCACACTTTCTATCCATGCCTTGCATATGTGATGAGGAGGGATCATTAGGGGATAGTGGAGGCAATTCAAACAAAATGTTTTTATTGAATGTTGTGGGTAGAAAGGAAATAATTTGAATTACAATCTTATCATAATCCAAATTACATAGTTCATTAAAAACATGTTTTGTTCCTAAGATTATGTGCATACAATCAATCACCAAGTGAACTAATGCAATTGATGTGGAGGGGTTCGATGTTGGCCAATAGAACACAAGTTCCAAAGGAATAGACAAATCATGGGCGTGTGATGCTTTTAAACCCTGCACAAAGGATGGCACATCCTCTTCAGATGACAAACCAAACAAGTCAATGAATACGGACGAAGGAGCAATGTTAGAGTGTTGGAGGCCAGTATCAAGATTGTCAATATTTTTTGTCATGTGTTTTCCTGCAATCATAACTTTGACCATAGACATGACAGTTCATGATGTCAAGATGGCTTCTTGGGAATGAGTAAGCACGTTGACACCCACAACCCTATAACATCTAAAGCTCACCACCCATTCCTATCCTTGAGCTGGGGTAGTTAGTATCTCATAAACTGAATTGGAGACATTATTATTCACATTGTATGTAACATCCTTGGAAATACACAAGGAACCTAATTAAAAACCAAACATAACACATAAGCATTTTTCAAACACCATTGTTGTATTAATTCCATCTACTAAGATGGTTAGTTCAATAATAACAATTTATTATTATTATTATTAGAATATGATCTTAATTTAGGCAAATAATTAATAGTTAGTGTATTAATTAATTTAGCATATATGGTGCCTAGGCTTGGCTAAAATTAAGGTTAACCACTTAAAATTAATTAAGTGTTTAATGTGGCACCTAAAGTATGTTGAAGGCTAAGCCATGCCTAGACCTATGGTGCATACCATGTGTGATACATATGTAGTTTTAGACATAGGCCAAGTGACACCTAAATTGGGCAAAAACTTAACTTTTAGGTGCCACATGGTACGATATAAACCTAGGCCACATGGCACCTAGGTCTAGTTCAATTATACCAAACCTTCTATTAACTTAGTAGATTGTATTGAAGTTTGGTATCATGTGCCTTGTATCAAGCTTTCAAATTTTAATAAACTATGTACTTAAATGAACATGTTATTTTGTGCGTATGTTATCAATCATAAAACAATATACATTTTTACAATAAAAAGACCAAAAAAAAACTCACATAAAAAAAAATTCAAAAAAATTGGGTTGTGTTTTTTATAATGTTGGAAAAATATCAACAACTCAAATTTAATGAAATTTGTTTCATAAGTTTTGTAGTTTAAAACACCAACATGAATGCCACAATTGCGATTTTGTTATTAGAAGGAGAGTCAAAGAGGGTTGATAGAAAACCCAATTCTTTTTTTATCATGTTTGCCATATCCTCTAAGAATTCAAGGATAACAATAGAAGTTTAGTTAAGAAAATATGAATTTGCGAAAATCTCCATATAGAAAAGAATCCACTATTCTTTATCATACTTGCAAAGGGAGTGAGGCTAGTGACGAATGGTGAGAGAAGATACTAACATTGCCATGTGATAGGAGGCAGCCCCATGGTGATACCTCCTTAATCAATGGGAGGAATTTTAGAATGGTTGTATTTCATGTTCAAGGATGACTAACTATCTTCAACTTCATTAATTTTGGTGGGATCAAAAAGTGGATTTAAATGCCTTGGTCTAACTTTTGGGGACAACTCGTTTGTTTGTATATTACTTCTAACCATAGGTGTCAACAAAGAGGTTTCCAATTATAGTTATTGTTGATATGTCCAATGAGAGTTACCCTTTGGTTTCATTTTTGGCAATCCATCACAATATTGTGTAATTAATGAAATTTTTTGGTTTTTACAACCTCAATAAAAATTTGCTTCTTAAAATTATAACTAGACATTTGGGTGTAGTCACATTAACAAGAGCTATAGCAAGTGTAATGTGTACTTAATTTTTTATGTTTAAAAGCGATAATTTAATTTGGTGTTGAAAATATAAGATTTTTTAATATATTAAGGTTCATAATATATCATTGGAACATGTGAATTAATTTTAAAAATGTTTGATGAATAAAAAGCTTTTAAGAACACTCATTAAACATTGTAATGTGTGGTTTTTAACACTAAAAGGAATTATAGACTTCAAAACTTTTGAAAATTACATGTATCTTGAAATGTTTTACATAAACTTTGACATAATGATATAAAGAATTTTTGAAATTTTTTGAAAGAATATTCTAAAAAATATTCTTTCAAAAGTAATCCCCTAAGTGGGTTGGTGTGGTTCATGTTATCCTGTTTGCACCCATCTCTAACTTATGCAAAGTCTAGGGCACATTGGATTTGGTTGTTGCAATGTTTACTGTGTAACATTTTGCATGAGGTGTTGACATAATAAGAATGCACAACTTGTATTCTTTGCAAAGTTGACTTGTAGTTGTATAATATAGTTGAGGGATAGTCGAGTCAAAGTTGTAACAAAGACATCAGTCTTGTGAACTTCATTTCATCCATCTTTATGTTTTATGACTTACCAAAGTAGTTGAACACAAGATTCATGAAGTTGACACACCACTTCGAAAGGCATGATTATAGGCTATGTTAATTTCCTAATCGACATTTTGATTATAGTTCAATTGTACAACCTATAGGTGCCAAAAATGTTACATGAATGACCCTTCAGTTGAGATTTATTTTCAATTGTTCATGTAAATAGTAGATAGTTCAACTTACTTGGTAGCTTCAAATTATTTTTTTAATATTTAAAATTGCAATAAACTTGTAGTTGAAAATGACATGTAATCAAAAGCAAGCTGGTTGAAAAAGAGGAATTTTCTACTAGTGGTTGTGGCAAAATCCAAACCACATTCCCATTGAATTAAATAATGGCCATTGGTCAAACCCAACTTATCATCACCAAAGTCTATAAAATTCTTTTTGTCCATTCAATTTTTTCAAATTGCAAAGAAATAATATGAGTACCTTATATTGGTGCACTCTTTCAAATGAGTTCACTTCTTCCAATTCCATTTCCACATATGCAAGTTGCTACACAAAGGTTAGAAACTAACTTAATCAATCTCTACCAAGAAAAACTTGCCAAATCATGGAGATGAAGATCCTTTCTACCTTGACCACCAACAAATATTGCAATTTCAATTTCTTGAAATATTATATTGCAATTATTATGGATATAATAATTTACAAAAGTCTTTTAACGATTAACAAGTGTATCAATTAGAAAGAAGAATGATTCATCAAAATTGTACATGCAAAGATTTCATCTTACCTTGTACACTATTGGAAGAGGTCATTTGACGCACCCCCAGGCTCCTTGATGGACTCAAATGTGAGTCCAAATAGAAAACAACGGAAGAACAATGAGTTGGGGCACGCTCCTTGGCTCATAGCACTTTGAGGGGTAGAGGGGCGTGCTGGAGTTCCGGGATGGGACTAGGAAGATTGATAAGCATCAACTACTCATACGGACCTGCAAAAAACCAATAAGGTGGTTAATGCATAGTTGAAGCACTTTTGGTGTTAGGACGAGCCATGGGCAATTCTGACTCATAAGATTCACCATGGCCCAAACTCGGGGGAAGCCATCACCTTCCCCCCTTATAGTATACTCTGTGCCTCTCCACGAGGCCCACATCCAAATGGCTTTTTGTCCCGGGACTCTCAAGTGGGAGTCCCGAAATTGCCAAAGTTGGGACTCTCGTGATTTTGGAGCCTCATAATTTTGTGTGCAAACCTCCGATTGAGATGAGGTCTAAAGCAAAGTTGTAGCCTTGTCGAGAGCTTTCCAACGGTAAGTGGCATGCCACCTGCATGCAAGGAAATCGGGTCGATTCTTGACTTTTAGTGGTTGGGAGTCAAATTGCCAATTTGACTCCTGGCCTTTCTTTTGGCCATAATTTGTGTTTCAAATGTCCAAATGGGTGATGCAAGCCCATTTTAGACATCTAAGTTTCAATAGCTCTTCAATGGTATAAAGAACACCTTGAGCCATTGGGTTTTGACCTTTGCAATCACTTTTTGAACATTCGGGAGTCCATCGAGACTCCAATTCCCAACATGGGAGTTCACTTGGGAGTGTGAAGGTTTTTTCCCTCACACTCTTTTACATTCCCGGGGTATGAAAATGCGACTCCCGGACTTAGTCTTGGCCTGCACCTTTGCAAGCCCTTTGCCTTGGTCGCGAACCCAAGTCTAGGGTTGCGACATCATTATAATGTGTTGGTTTCTTCATTTTGTCTTCTACCTTGCCAACAACATGGATTTTTTTCACAAATCAAGTGTCAAAAACATTAAATATAGTTAAGGGAACTTATTTTCATAAATAGAAGAATCATGTTGTAGTTATAGTTCATCAAATATATGGCAAACACATTACTAGTTCATTACCTAGATTTTCAAGAGACACAAATGAAATCATTTAGATATAAAGTCATTGATTGTTCAAAAGCTTTAGAAGTACATGAATCAATTCCCACTTAAAACCCTAACAATGTTTTCAAGCATGATAAAAAATATGCAAAACCAATTAATAGCCACAACTTTTATGGCTTGAATTTAAGAAAGTCAAATGTTTTTAGTTTATAAAAATCATAAATGAAGTGTGTTAAGTTAAGGAGATATATTTGGGCACCCAATCCATGAAAATGAGGGGTAGGTTATACTTCTATAGGCTACCATTTCCTTTTGTAATAATGCAAACATAAAAGGATGATGGAGGCAATATGGCTTATGGTTGAATTTATAGTATGTTGCACTTTTGATAACAACAAAAATGAGAGGAAAAATTTAATTTAAACAAAAATTTATGGCAATAAAAAAAGATGTTATTCTTATGTATTCAATCAATGAAGGTTCATAACAGTGTTTATTGGTGCAAATGTTTTGCAATGCAAAAACAAGATGAACATTGAGTAAATTACCAAAGGAGGGGTGAAAACACATTAAGGGTGAACCACTTTTGTTCAAAAAAGGTGATGTATAACAAGTATTATAGTATGTAGTAAGCTAAAATTTTGATGGCATCTGTTGGTTATCCTAAATAGAAGTAAAAACTTTAAAATTTGCACAAGAACATTTTTGAACTCAAAATTCATTTTGAGTTCGAATTAATTTTGATCCAACAGTTAGATGAGGAGGATTGGATAAAATCAATGTATACAAAATACATAACTTAAAGTTTTTCAATAGCCATAGGGTTCATGTTTATGATTCACGAAACATTACCAAACAAAAAAAAACTGAAAAAATAATGTAATGCTCATTTATAAAATCTGCTCTTCTTTGATATGGAAGTGGTTTTTTCCTAAAAAAAATTATTATTATGCATTCATTATTAAACAAATGCAAAACAACATTTTTTTTGAATGGAATTTCATCCAAAACTTTAAATTTAAAAATTTTCCTAGATTTAATTAATGTATATCAATATCATACACCATAAAAAAATTCACCCAAGAATTCCATCCACAATCCTAGTTTTGAAGTATATATTCAAAATTTCAAACTTTGTGACAAGTATTATTTGTTCACCAATATACTCCATACATTCAAATTTTTCAATGTTTGTTGAATTTTTCAGAATAAATGATTAGATGAAATCTGAAGCTAATAAATATACTTAAAACAAACAAAAATAATCCAAGATGTGATGTCCATGCATTACCAAAAAAATTAATTGTAGAAAGATTATATGTGTGATTACAATTTGGGGGGGGCGGGGGGGGGGGGGGGGGG
>Ga0116231_10007342_pt1 | contig 20285 bp, 19 predicted proteins | sample S1TSphgellanicum_2_FD_89695 | JGI IMG/M metagenome (GOLD analysis project Ga0116231, IMG submission 89695) | Host-associated microbial communities from peat moss isolated from Minnesota, USA - S1T2_Fd - Sphagnum magellanicum MG | ecosystem: Host-associated > Plants > Peat moss > Unclassified...
ACCTGGCCGGCACCGGGGGCCTCGCCCTCATAGGCCATATTCGCGGCCAGCGTCGAGAGCTCCAGAAATGGCGTGCCCGGGTCCAGCAAGGCGGTCAAACGATCGCGCAAAAACATTTTGCCTTGGCGGCTTAAACGGTCGAGATCGCGCTGCGGCCGGGAAAAACGCGCCGCCTGCTGGCGCCGACGCAGCTCAGCGGCCAATGCCCGGTTATGTTCTGCATTGGCCAGAAAGGCCGGCGAATGAACATCGAGCTGGGATTGAATGCGCCCCATATTAATTCTTCTCTTCGGTCAGCGTCACCAGCACCGCGTCTCGTTCGAAGGTTTGTCCAACGCCAAATTTGACTTCCTCCACAATGCCGGCGCGGGGTGCCTTGATCGCGACTTCGATTTTCATGCTCTCAATCACCACCAACGTATCTCCCGCGGCAACCTTATCGCCGGCAATTACCGGCGTCAGGATAACCGACCCCGGCATGGGCGCACGCACAAAATCTTCCGCATCGGCGCCAACCGCTACCGCGTGATATTTTACCGGATCCTGCAAGGTAAGCGCGTGCGCCCTCCCCGCAATGTGAATATACAAGCGGTCACCCTCGGCGACCGCAACGAAGGGCACATCTTCGCCGTTAATGCGCAACAGGCTTTCAGCTTGCAGCCTGACCGGAACTTCGGCACCGTCATAATGCAGCGCGTAGCCAGTAGCGGTCCGGCCGAGCCAAACACGGTGCAGCTCCGCGCCCAATGTGATCAAATGCTGCATGCTAGTTTCGCCATTCGCCAATGGACGAATGCAATACCGGCACCGCATCGGCTGCATCGGTTATTGCCCGCAGTGACAGCGCGGCCACTGCGAGGATCTGCAGGGTGGTCGCTGCATCCGGCGACGGCTCGGCCATCAGCTCCGGCTTTTCCGCAATCAAGCCGGTATGGATATCGCCTTTGATGAAATCCGGATCTTGCAATAGCCGGCGGAGGAATCCTGCATTGGTTTGACAGCCAAGCAAAACAAAATCTGATAGCGCCTTATCTGCCTTGGCAATCGCGGCCGCGCGGGTCGGCGCATGCGCGATCACTTTCGCTAGCATCGGATCGAATGCCGCCGTCACGCTGCCGCCCTCGGCAATCCCGGAATCCACCCGAATGCCCGGCGGCGGCCGGTAGGCGAGAATCGGTCCCGTGGTCGGCGCAAAATCACGCGCCGCGTCCTCGGCATACAGCCGAAGCTCGATCGCGTGGCCGTTGACGTTGATGTCCTCTTGCCGGAACCGAAGCTTTTCACCGGCGGCCACGCGTAGCTGTTCGGCAACCAGGTCGATGCCGGTCACTTCCTCGGTCACCGGATGTTCCACCTGCAACCGCGTATTCATCTCCAGGAAATAGAATTCTCCGGCGCCGTAGATGAATTCTATGGTTCCGGCATTGCAATAATTGGCTGCGCGCGCGATCCCCGCTGCAACCTCGCAAATCCGCAGCCGTTCCGCCGCCGTCAGCCCGGGCGAAGGGCATTCCTCGATGATCTTCTGAAACCGCCGCTGGATCGAGCATTCGCGCTCAAAAAGATGCACGATATTGCCATGCATGTCGCCAAAGACCTGCACCTCGATATGCCGCGGCCGCTCGACATAGCGCTCGACGTAAAGCCGGCCATCGCCAAAATATCTTTGCCCTTCACTGCGCGCCCGGAGAATCTCATCGTCCAGTACGGCCAGATCACGGACGATTCGCATGCCCTTGCCGCCGCCGCCGGCCGAGGGTTTGATCAGCAAAGGCGCGCCCACTTGCCTGGCGCGCGCCGCGAAACTCTGACGGTCGTCATCCTCGATTGCCGAAGGGGCGACCGGGAAGCCGCGCTCTGCGACAAAATTCCGCGCCCGGATTTTGTCTCCCATCAGGTCGATGGTTTCGGCCGCCGGACCAACGAAGACAATGCCGGCCGAGGCCACCGCCCGCGCGAATCCCGCGTTCTCGGAAAGAAACCCGTAGCCCGGATGAATGGCGCCGGCCCCGGCTGCAATCGCCTTGGCGATGATCTGGGCGCCATCCAGATAAGCCGCCACCGGCGTCACGCCGGTGATCTCGATGGCGATTGAGGCCAGGCGCACCGCCGGCGTATCCTTATCCGCCGCGTGATAGACAATCATCGGCGTCAGCCCAAGCGCCTTGACCGTCCGGATGATGCGAACCGCAATTTCACCACGATTAGCAACCAGCACCGAGTGAAAATTCTGACTAATCACGCCGGTCCCCGCGAACCCCGCATAGCAGCAGGTTGCAGATCATGCCGGCCGTGCCCTTCACATCCATCGGCAGATCCATGCTGATATGCCGCCACGCCCAATGTTCGATGCCGCCAAATAAAATGTCACGGAGCAAGCGCAGATCTATATCGGCGGAAACGATTCCACGCTCAACCCCGGTTGCGAAAACGCGCAGAAAAATCGAGGCATAGCGCCGGTTCAACTGCTGAATTTCCGACCCCACATAGTCGTCGAAATTACGGACTTCGGCAATGAAGAGCCGGCACAGATCGGTATCGCGCGCGAAGGTTTGCAAATGCTGCTGGACCAGCGCCAGCATTTTCGATTCGAAGTCAGGTGCGATTTCAATCGCCTGCTCGGCGCCGGTGATAACCTTTGTGTAAAAACCGCCCAGCACCTCGAACAGCAATTCCTGCTTGTTCGGAAAATAACGATAGAGCAGGCCGTCGGAAATTCCCGCCGCCTGCGCAATATCGCTGACCGATGATTGCGCAAAACCGCTGCGGGTGAAAACTTCACGGGCCGCGGCAATGATGGAATCCCGCCTATCTTGCAGACGTTCGGCGCTAAGGCGCGGCATTTTTTCGCTGATTCCCCCTGCAATCTGTCAGCACGTCACCTTCCACTGGAATCGCGTCCAGCAGTATTCCAAACATTGACACTATAATGAATGTAGTTCATTTAACGGTCAAGCCCCGCAGAGCGCGTCCAGGAAAAGAGTGCCAGAACGATGTCCACCAGCATGGCGGAAAACCGAGGAACGTTTCAAATGCCACGGCAGCCCGTGGCAACAAGGCGGCAGTCTGCCGAGCCTCCCAGCAGTGCCTGTTCGCGCTGCGTCCAAGGCAATGATGATGTCCGGTTCTGACTATCCCATCTCGCCCCGTCCCGTGATCGGTGTAACTTCGCTGCTGGCGCGGACCGCGCAGGTCAGGCGGCAGCACATCGCGACCATTGATGGTTCGCGCCAGCGCGTCTGGGGAGAGGTTGCGGACCGCGTCGCCCGCGCTGCGGCCGGCATCCGTGCTCTGGGGGTGAAAGACGGTGATCGGGTTGCCGTATTGGCCGCGACCAGCGACCGCCAATTCGAGCTGTTCGCCGCCGTCCCGCATGCCGGCGGCGTTATCGTCTCGTTGAACTGGCGCTGGACCCTGGCGGAGCTGGCCGACAGCCTGGTCGACGCGGAACCGGCGGTGTTATTCGTCGATGCGCGCATGTTCGAAATGGGCCGCGCTTTGGCGGCTGGCCGGCCGGAAATGATTCTGGCCTCGATCGACGACCTGGCTGACGGCCTGCCGCATTACGATGCCATGATCGCGAATGAGGTAAAAATTCCCGATGCCGGCCGCGGCGGCGATCAACTCTACCAGCTTGCCTATACCGGCGGCACCACCGGCCGTTCCAAGGCGGCGATGCTAAGTCACCGCAACGTCATCGCCGGCGCGATGAGCGCTTACGCCGAACGCTTCTACCGCGAGGACGCGGTCTATCTCTTCGGCGCGCCGATGTTTCACGCCTCAGGCTCCTGGCCCTGCATCGCCTTGATGGGCAGCGGCGGCACTGGCGTGCTGATGCAGCATTTCGACCCCGGGCTGGCCCTCAAGCTGATCGAACAGCACCGCGTTACCGAATGCCTGCTGGTCCCAGCGATGATCCAGATGCTGATCGAGCACCCCGACTTCCCCACCGCCGACCTGTCCTCGTTCAAAACCGTCCTGTACGGCGCGGCGCCGATCACCGAGGCCCTGCTTGACCGTGCGGTTGCCGCGCTACCGATGGCACGCTTCACGCAAGCCTATGGGATGACCGAATTATCCCCACTTTGCGCGGTGCTGCAGCACGGGTTCCTGCTCGGAGAAGAGCGTGCGCGCGGCCGCCATCGCGCCGCCGGCCGCGCGATTTATGGCGTCAAACTGCGGCTCGTGAACCCGGACGGCATCGAGGTGGCGGCGGGCGAGATTGGCGAAATTTGCGCCTCCGGCGACAACGTCATGCTCGGCTACTGGCGCCGCCCGGAGGAAACCGCCGCCGTCTTGCGCGATGGCTGGATGCATACCGGCGATAGCGGCTGGATGGACAAAGACGGCTTCATCTTTATTGTCGACCGGCTCAAAGACATGATCATCACCGGCGGCGAGAATGTTTACTCGACCGAAGTTGAAAACGCCATCGCCCATCATCCCGCGATCCGCCAATGCGTGGTCATCGGCATTCCCAGCGAAAAATGGGGCGAGCAGGTCCACGCCATCGTCCGCCTGCGTGATGGCATGACGGTCACCGAAGCCGAGATCATCGCCCATGCCCGCACCCTGATCGCCGGCTATAAGGTGCCCCGCAGCGTCACCTTCTACACCGAAGAATTTCCGCGCTCGCCGGCCAACAAGATTCTGAAACACCAATTGCGCGCTCCCTATTGGGAAGGGCGGGCACGGAAAATTGTTTAGGCTGCGGCAATGACGTCGTACGGACGCACAGACGAAGAACTGCGGGCGGCTATCCCGGCTTTGCGCCCGGATTACTTCGCGGACAAAGTCGTCATGGTCTCCGGCGCCGGCACCGGCATAGGCCGAGCCATCGCCCATTGGGTGGCCAAGCTCGGCGGCAGCATTATCCTCTGCGGCCGCGACCAGGGCAAGCTTGAGAGTGCTGCCGAGGCCATCGCCGGCTATGGCGGCCGAAGCCTGGTGCATGCCTTGAACATCCGTGATCCCGAAGCCGTAACTGCCTTGTTTGATGCCGCCGCTCGGCATTTCGGCAGGCTCGACATTTTGGTTAACAATGCGGGCGGCCAGTTCCCCGCACACGCGATTGATATCAGCCCGAAAGGCTTCAACGCCGTCATCGACACCAACCTGGCAGGCACCTGGTATATGATGCAGACCGCCGCCAAGCATTGGCGCGACGCCAAAGCCCCAGGGTCGATTGTCAACATCGTCACCGTCACCGGCCGCGGCATGCCGGGCGTTGCGCACACCGCCGCGGCGCGCGCCGGCGTCATTGCTCTATCGAAAACTGTGGCGATCGAATGGGCGCCACTCAACATCCGCGTCAACTGCGTTGCCCCGGGCCTGATCGCATCGGTGGGCATGAACGCCTATCAGCCGGCCGCCGTGCGTGCCATGCTGCAGACCAATCTGATGAAACGCTTCGGCCAGGTCGAGGAAATTGCCGACGCGGTCGCCGTGCTCGCCGGCGATGCTGGCAGTTTCGTCACCGGCGAGGTGCTGCATGTCGATGGCGGCAACCAGATTTGGGGCGACCAATGGACCATTGCGAAACCGGATTATTTTAAAATCGATGAAGAGCGCGATGCTGAAGATTGAGCCCTCGAGCTTCGAACTCGCCAGTCTGATCAAACCGGGCGATGGCATCGTCTGGGGTCAGGCCTGCGGCGAACCGACGACCTTGATCGAAATGCTGCTTGCGCAACGCCAGCAGATTGGCGGCGTCTCCGCCTTTGCAGGCTCGAGCTTCTCCGGCATCCTGAAGCCCGAACATACCGACCACATCAAAATCTCCAGCATGGGCGCAATCGGCGCCTTGCGCAGTCTGGCAAAAGCCGGCGTGCTCGGCATCATTCCCTGCCATGTCGGCCAGATCGGCAGCTATATCCGGCAAGAACTATTGCCCTGCGACATCGCCTTCATCCAGGTCAGCCCGGCCGACGCGGCGGGCTATCACAGTTACGGCCTGATCAACGACTATACCGGCGCCGCCGTGCGGGCGGCGCGTATCGTCATCGCCGAAATTAACAGCCGTATCCCCCGCACCCCATGCGATTCCATGCTGCACCAGTCGGCGATCAGCCATTTCGTTGAGACCGACCGTGCCCCGGTTACCGTGGGAAGCGGCCGCATCGAGGCAACCGACATCGCCATCGCCAGTCACGCCGCCGGTTTTATCGGGGACGGCGCCATTCTTCAGTTCGGCATCGGCGCTGTCCCGGATGCCATCGCCAGGCTGCTGTTTGACCGCCGCAATCTCGGTTTGCATTCCGGCATGGTCGGCGATGCTCTGGTCGATCTGACCGAATCCGGTGCCTTGACGAATGCCACCAAATCGGAAAATCGCGGCGTATCCGTCACCGGCGCGCTGATCGGCACCCAGCGCCTCTACGACTTCGCCGACGCCAATCCCGCGATCAAGCTCTGCGCCTCGTCGATCACCCATAGCGAGGCGATTCTGTCGGCACTACCGAACCTTATCTCGATCAACTCCGCCATCGAGGTCGATCTCACCGGTCAGGTCAACGCCGAGGCCATCGGCGGCAATTACCTCGGCGGGACCGGCGGCCAAGTGGATTATGTCCGGGGCGCCAGCCGCTCCCCCGGTGGCCGTTCCATCATCGCCCTGCCGGCCACGGCACCGAATGGCGGGTCGCGCATCGTCGCCGCGCTCTCCGGGCCGATCACCACATCGCGCAGCGAAATCGATGTCATCGTCACCGAGTTCGGCGCCGCTGAACTTAAAGGCCAGACACTGGCAAACCGGGCCCGCCGCATGATCGAAATCGCGCACCCCGATTTCCGGGCGACGCTGGACCAGCAGGCGCATTCCCTTTTGCAGAGAGGTTTCTGATGGATGACGCGGTACGCTTTGAGATTCCGGAGCCCGGCATTGCGGTGCTGACAATCAACCGGCCGGACTCCCGCAACGCGCTTGGCCGTGAAGTCCGCGAGGGCTTGTTCGCCGGCTGGCGCCGCTTTGAGGAAGATCCTGCTTTGCGCGTCGCCATCCTGACCGGCAGCGGCGAAAAAGCCTTCTGCGCCGGCGGCGATCTGAAAGAAATGGCCGAACTCAACCTCGAAGTGCCGCCCCGTTCGATGTTTCCGATCCCAGGCGATACCATCGAGATCACCAAGCCCACCATCGCCGCGGTCAACGGCGTCGCTTTCGCCGGCGGCTGGCTGATCGCCCAGGCCTGCGATCTTTGCGTTGCCTCGAACACTGCCCGCTTCGCCATTACCGAGGCCAAGGTCGGCCGCGGCGCGCCCTGGGCAGCACCGCTGATCCATATGATCCCACAACGCATCATGATGGAAATCCTGCTGACGGGCGACGCAATCGACGCGCAACGCGCCTTTGAGATCGGCCTGGTCAACCGCATCACCGAGCCCGGCAAATTGATGGAAGAATCCCTTGCCCTGGCGCGCAAGATTGCCGCCAATGCGCCGCTATCGGTGCTGGCCGCCAAAGAGACCGTGTACCTGGCAACGGAAATGGGCCGAACCGCAGCCTTGCGTGCCGCCCGCCATGCCTGGGAACGCGCCTATCGCAGCGCCGACGCTAAAGAGGGCCCGCGCGCTTTTTCCGAAAAGCGGCCGCCTGTGTGGACCGGAAATTAAAACAACGCATGTCTTTACCGCAATAATTCGGTAGCTATAATCAACTTTCGCACTTCCGTGGTACCGGCGCCGATTTCCAGCAGTTTTGCCGCCCGGTAAAGCCGATTGACTTCCGTCTCCCGCATATAGCCGGTGCCACCGTGTATCTGCACCGAATCAGCAACAATTTTGCTGCATTGTTCGGCTGCATAGAGAATGGCGGCAGCGGTGAGCTTATGAATTTCGCCGCGGCCGCCGGCCCCTTCTTCGACATCGTTCCCATAAGCCAGCGTTCGATAGCAGAACGTCTTCATCGTTTCCACGCCGACATACATTTCCGCAAGCTTCGCTTGCACCATTTGAAATTCACTTATCGGCCGGCCGAATTGCTGCCGGGTCTTGGCGTAATCGATCGCCAGATCCAAAGCCCGCTCAGCCATTCCGACATTGATCATGGCAACGATCGCCCGCTCAAGATCAAGCCCGCTCATCACGATGCCAACGCCCTTATTCTCAACACCAAGCAGGTTTTTGGCCGGCACCACGCAATCATCAAATAATAATTCAGCGGTCGGAGAGCCGCGAAATCCCATTTTATCCAGTTTTTGCGCGACCTTGAATCCGGGAAAATTCTTCTCGACGATGAAGGCGGAAATGCCGCGCGCACCGGCGGCCTTATCCGTTTTGGCATAGACCAGAATCACATCCGCGACCGGACCATTGGTGATATAAAGCTTGCGGCCATTCAGAATGTAGTTATCGCCCTCGCGCCGGGCCGTCGTCGCCATCGAGCCAAGCGCATCGGAGCCAGCGCCGGGTTCGGTCAGCGCCAGCGCGCCGATCAAACTACCATCGCATAGCCCCCTGCAATAGGCCTGCCTTATCTCCGCTGAGCCGTTGCGGGCAATATTATTCAAGCAAAGATTCTCATGCGCCACATAGCTGAGCGCCACTGAGTGATTCCACCGCGCCAAGCCCTGCGCGATCAACCCGGAGGTAAAAAAATCGCTCCCGGCGCCGCCATAAGCAGGGTCGACGGTAACGCCGAGAAATCCCATTTTGCCCAGCTCCGGCATCACATGATCCGGCCACCACTCGTCGTTATCCATCCGCTGCTGCAGCCCGTGCAGCTGATCCCGCGCGAAATCACTCGCGAGATCGAGAATCTCCTGTTGGCTGGCTGAAAGCGCGAAAGCGTTAAACCGCGATTCGCTGGGTTGTGAGTCGTTCATCGCCGCCGCCCTTCAACTACATTTCAACCGGCTAAAATAAATCTTATTCATTTTATAGTCAATGGTGTCCGGCAGTCGTTGCCTTCAGGGTGTTTGCATCACGGCAAAAGCCCGCGGCGAACCGCCTCAGGCTCGCCCTTCGCGCTCGAGACTGGCTTCCTCAATCGCGTGCTTTTCGAACGCCTTCTGGTTGGAGGTCATGATGACGTCGATAAATCCGTCACGGCCTGCTCGGCACCAGTCAAAGGATTTCTGCCGGTTGACGTTATCGCCGTTGATCGCCGGCAGCACATACCGCGCCAGCATCTCAAGCGAGCGTTTTTTATGCTCCATCTCCGCCCAGTTTTTGTCCAGGATCAGGAGGCAGCCGAAATCCGGAACTTTCTGTTCCAGCCGGCGGATTTGCGCGATGGCGTCATCCGGTGTGCCGACCACGACCTCATTGCTCTCGATCAGCTCCTCAAGCGTTTTATGCGCCGGCGAGTCCGGCAATTGCTCGGATTGATTGGCGATATACTGCAAAAAGCGCTTATAACCTCTACGCGCCTGATCCATCGCCTGATCGCGCGTCTCGGCAATATGCATGTCGGTCGCACAGCGCATGCCAGCGGGATTCATCGTGCGGCCCATCCTGGCAGCGGTTTCATTGGCGACGCGCCAGTTGGTCGAAAGCGCATCGAAACCCGCAATCGAGGTCGAAGCCAGACACAGCATTCCGGCTTTATATTTGGCCGCCAGCTTGCCGCCATTGGGTGAGAAGCTGCTGGCCACGCAAAGTTCCATATCAGGATTATAGGGCAAAACCTGCACATGCGCGTCACGAAGATCATACCAGTCGGATTTCTCGGTCACCCATTCGCCGGCCAGCAGGCGGGTAATGACACTCAAACCCGCATCGAGCTTATCGCGCGATTCTACCGCATCCAGCCCAAGCATATGCGCATCCGACACCAGCAGGCCGGGTCCGGCGCCGAACATCACCCGGCCAAAGCTCAACTGGTCGATCTGCGCAATACGGTTTGCCGTCATCAACGGATTATGATACGGTAACGAAACTACGCCGGTGCCGAGCTTGATCCGCTTGGTGCGCTGTGCTGCCGCCGCAATCATCAATTCCGGCGACGCGCTGTTTTCATAACCGCCCGTATGGTGCTCGCCAAACCAGTATTCGGCGAGCCCGATCTCGTCGCAGAATTGCGCCAGCTGAAGGTCCCGTTCGAAGGTCAATGTCGGGCTCTCATCCAGCGGGTGAAACGGCGCCTGAAACACGCCCAGCCGCAATTTGACCTTGCGCATATTTTCTCCTTTTGAACGTTCTCGCCCGTTTTCCGGACTAATCCCTTGCCTTGGCCGATATCCGATTAGATGGCGGTTGTAAATATCGGTTGCTAGCAATCTATCCTTTGTGCGATGCTTGAACAACATAAAAATGAATGAAATTCATTGATGGAGGAGGCCCGCATAGTCTCCCCGTTGAAGGAGACGCCGATGCCATCGCACACAACAGAACACGCAACAGAAGAAGTCCAGGTAACGACCCAACTCAGCGAACTGGAAGCTGGCTACTTGATGGGCAGCGCCGAGCCGGCAAAAAGCAGTGTCCTGATCAGCTCTTCGAAATATTTGAACAACCCGCTATTCCGCGATTTATACGCGCAGATGGGCCTGAAGCGCGACGGCAAGGACATTCCGGCCGCCTATCTGATCCCCGAGATCAACCGCGCTTTCACGGAGCTGGCCGACGGACCAAAGATGTATGGCCTGCTGATGGCGGAGCGCGCGCGCAAACCGGATTTCGCGGCCTGGCTGGACGCCCGTTTCGTCTCCGACCTGAAGGCTGAGGACGTGCGGGATTGCGCCCCCGGTACGCTCGGCGCCCGCGTGCATGACTTCATGGTGAAGAGCGGCCTGCGGATCGATTTCATGTTTCTCGGCGCGCCGAAAAACGATTTCGAATATCTTAATAAGCGCCGCGTGCAGGGCCATGACATCGAACATATGGTCACCGGCCTCGATCCCAGCCCGGTCGGCGAAGTCGCCTTGATCACCGCCAACACCATCGCCTGCTTCAATTATTTCGAGACCGAATTCGCTAATGAAATCAGCCGCCACGGCATGTTCCTGGTCTCGACCGGCATGATGCGGATGGCCTGTCATTACGGCCCGGTGCTACCGGCCTATTTGGAAGGCATCGCCCGCGGCCGCGCTCTCGGCGAGAAGCAGAAGCGGCCATTATTCATGATCAAATGGGAAGACTATTTCGATTGGCAGATGGAAGATATTCGCGAGGAATTCTCTTTCCAGGACGGCCCGCCGGAAGGCTATTGGGAATGGACCTATGAAGCCGCAATCGGCTGAAGATGCCAAGCCGGCGGGGTAAGCGTTGATGCCGCAGCGCTTATTTTTCCAAAAACCGCCGCAACCGGTCGATCGTATCCGGTAATCCGGCGCGGGTGGAAATCGCCTCCGCCTCATCATCCAGCTGCGTCTCGAATGCGCATCCCGCCGACTGCCGCAGCAATAGTTTCAACTGCCCCAACACTCCGGCCGGCATCGCGGCGAGCGCTTCGGTGGTGCGCGCCAGCTCCGGCTCGAAGGCCGCATCTGCAACCACTTTGGTCACCATTCCCAACGCCTGAGCTTCGTTTGCGGTGATCGTTTGATTCAACGCCATAATCTCGAACGCACGCAAATGCCCAACCAGCCGCGGCAACAACCAGGTGGCCCCGCAATCCGGGGTCAGGCCCGATTTCGTATAGCCGCTATTCAACCGCGCCGACTGCGCGGCAATCACCACATCGGCGCTAAGCAAAAAGCTGAACCCGCCGCCCGCCGCCACGCCATTCAGCCCGATCACCACCGGTGCCGCCGCCCGACACAGATGCCGGACGCCGGTATGCACCAGATCCGTCAACGCCATCACATGATCGCGAACGCGATCCGCCTCCGCTACGAATTCCTGCAGATCGCCGCCGACCGAAAAAAATGGTCCTTGAGCAGTAACCTCGATTACGCGAATCGCGGGATCGGTCGCAGCCTGCCTGGTCGCTTGCGCAAAGGCCTGCGCGAAATCATGATTGACCGCATTGCGATTGCCAGCATTTGTAAAAATGATGCGGCAAATACCGCTATCACTGACCGCGTAGGAAATCGGACTCATGCCTATTGGTCCCGATGCTCTGGGTGCAAGTGATCCGGCCGGGTGATCGCAACCGCGGCAATGGCATCGGTCAACAACGCCGCGCTCAGCTCTTCGTCACGGGAGTCGAGCGCGCCGCTGCGAATAGCGGTCCGCAAGCGTTGCATATCAAGACCGAAGCTATTTTTAACGGCAACTTCGCCACCCGGATCTTTCAGCTCCCGCATAGCAATTTCCAGCAGGTAGGCCGCCACCTGCGCATGATACCGCTGCGCCCCGGTCAATGACTGACGAACCTCCATCAGGAAATCACGCACCGTCACCAGCAATTCATCGAGCGGCGGATAGGCCTCGGTCATGCATAACGTCCCGTCAGCGTCATCATCAGATCATACTCCACAAGTGCTGTGTTGCGTCCGCAAGCCGCGTAAACTGGCCCGCGCCGGGTGCCGCGCATATGCCCTTCGGCTTGCATCAGATTAAGGATCGCCCAGCGAGTCAATCCGAAAATCTGCCACCACCTGTGTTCGTCAGCATCCGGCACATGACCGCCGGCATCGGCATAGGCAGCAAGGAACGGCTCGGTGCCGGCCAGCCCGCCCACCGGCAAATCAGGCCGCGCAAATCGCCAGGACCGCGTACAAAGCCAACCGATATCCTCAGCCCCGCTTCCAAGATGCGCGCATTCCCAATCAAGCAGGGAGGTGATCGCCGTTCCAGCGACCATGAAATTGCCGAGCCGGAAATCTCCATGCACGAGACCGGACGGCCGAAACGGTGGCCGGTGGCGGTCGAGCCAGTGCAATCCGTATTCTATGACCGGCCGGATTTCGCCGTAGCCATCATAGCGGTCGCGCTGGGCGGAAAGCGGATCAACGCTGTCGGCCCGACTGGCCAGAAAATCGAACCGATCCAACGGCAAGCCATGCAGCCTGCCCAGCAACGTGCCAAGCTGCGCCGCCATGCTCTCCCCGGCGCCGTTGGCATCGGCGTCGGCCTGAATACGTTTAGGACCGGTCTCGCCGGCAACGAACGCCGTGACGAAACCGGCATCCGTGCCATCGGCTTCATCATAAACAAAGATCGGCTCCGGCACCGGCAGGCCGCAGGCATAAACTTCCCGCATGACGCGGAACTGTTCCTCCGGCGAGATGAACGGACTATCGCCGGCGAGATAAGTCTGCTGCCGCGACACCAGCCGGCGGCGGCTAGCACCTTCTACCAGGTCGAATAGCAGCGTGCGGTTTGATCCGCCCAAAGTCGCCACTTCCACATTCTCAATCCGCGCCGCACTTCCAAAACGGCGCGCGATGGCCGCGGCCAGATCATCGAATCTCCCGGCCATATCACACGGGCGGTCCGATCGGCCGGCCGTCCTCCAGTCGCTCGATATATTCAGACATGCCCCAGGCCTCACGGCCCTCCCAGCGAAACAGACATTGCGTTTCAGCAATTCGGGTCATGAAATGCGTGTCGCCATCCTGCCGGCGATTGCGCAAAGGTGCGGCCGAAACGCTCTCAACTTCGATCGCCAGCGAGCGAGTCGCGGTCCGCACGCTAATGCGCGCCGTTTCCGGATCGAGCTCACTGGTCCAGTCGGTGATGACGTTAAGATCCTTCACCTCGTCATAGACACCGTCGATCAGCATCGCGCCGACGCTGCGCGCCCGCCCGCTCTTATCGTAAATCTTCAACAGCATCAGCCCATTGCGATCGTCAAACGTCGCCAGAAACAATCGATAGATGAAAAGATTGCTCCAATGCCGGGGCCCCCAGCTATGGTCCCGCCAGCCATGCCCAGTCAGTTCCCATGCCTGCTCGCCAATCCGCACATGGCCGGAAACGCTGGTATGCTGGTTGAAATGGCCGAATGAAAAATCCCGTCCGTACATGGTCTCAACGGTGTCATCCACGGGCACGCCGCCATGCACAGGATTAGCTGATCGATGCTCCCACAGAATATCCGCCGGCGCGCGCGGTGCTGTCTCGAACACCCGCTTCGGATCGCGCAGCGCTTCGCCGGAATCGAGCAGCATTACCTCACCACGATATCCCATGCGCTGATGACGGAACGGCTCAGGCGTCTCAACGCTCAGCCCATCAGCGAAAAACCTATCATTCGACGAAATCTCGGGGCGGCCAAACGCGCAGGCAATCCGGCCATCCGGCAGATAAAGCACCACCGATTTCTCGGCGTACCCTTCATTGACCCGGTTGCCAACGCGCATCCAGCCGCCAACCCCGATCTTGCCATCGAAGGCATTGGTGTAGACGCTCTCGTTAAAATTGGTCTCAGGCCCGGCGCGATGCGTATATTCATCCTCGGGGATCAGGCGAAAACGCGCGGTCATGTACGCATTCCGGCGTTCGACGCTCGATCACGCAATAATGCGGGGCGACCATCGGTTATGCGCCACCCAGGCGCAAACATCGCGAGATCAAGATTCTGCCGGCCTCGATTGCTGATCCGCAGCATGGTTCCTCCTCGATATCGCCAGCCTTTTGTCGGCCACGTTGACAATATAATGAATTGCGTTCACTTTTAGGTCAAGGCCCGGGAAATCAACGGGCAAGGGAAGAGAGAGACGGCCGTTGAGCGAGATCGTCATGCGCAGTTTCGAGGCCGCAGCCCGTGCCCGCTGCTGGCTTTTCGCGCCGGGCGACAGCGAGCGAAAAATGGAAAAGGCGCGCGCCTCCGCGGCCGATATTGTCATTATCGATCTGGAGGACGCGGTTGCCGAGCCGCAAAAGCCGGCGGCCCGCGAAACCGTGCGTAATTTTCTCCTTGCCCACCAAGCTGAGGCAACGCGGCTTTGGGTGCGCATCAACCCAATCCAGACAGAGCTCGCACTGGCGGATCTTGTAGCCATTATGCCGGGCAAACCCGGCGGCCTGATGCTGCCGAAGCCGCGCGGCCGAGCCGACGCTGAATTGCTCGGCCATTATCTCACCGCGCTTGAAGCCGCCAACGGTGCCGAGCCGGGTGCCACCGCGATCATCATTGTCGCCACAGAGACGCCTCAAGGGATGCTGGCCGCCAGCAGCTATCAGGACGTATCGCGGGTTGCCGCGTTGACCTGGGGTGCTGAGGATATTGCAACCGCGCTCGGCGCCACCGGCAATCGCGAGCCCGATGGCCGTTACAGCTTCACCTACGAATTTGCACGGTCGCTATGCCTGATCGGCGCCGCGGCGGCAGCTGTGCCGGCGGTTGAAACCATTCACGCCGATTTCCGCGACGAGACCGGTCTGCGCGGGCTGACAGAAAAAGCCCGCAGAGACGGTTTCCGCAGCATGCTGGCGATTCATCCGGCGCAGGTTGACCCGATCAACGCCGCCTTTACCCCGACCGACGCGGAATGCGCCGCGGCGCAGGAAATTGTCGATCTTTTTGCTGCCAACCCCGCGCTCGGCACCATCGCATTCAACGGCTCGATGCTCGACCGGCCGCATTTGGTTCGGGCCCAGGCCATTCTCGCGCGGCGCCGCAAATGACACGGCCGGTCGCGATTCCAGGCTGGTGGACGCGAAGGCTCCAGCCGCCGAAATCCGGATGGGTGACAATTCCTCAATTTTGTTGAAGGAGAAAATGGATGCAGGCGGCAAATTATCTGGAACCTGGAAAAATTGAATGCCGTAATGATGCAACCCCGCCCGAACCAGCTGCCGGTGAAGTGCTGATCGCCGTGCATGCCTGCGGCATTTGCGGTTCGGACCTTCACATGTATCGTAACGATAGTTTCCGCCATCTGCTGGTGACCAAGACAGCCGAAGGCTATGAGGTGCCGGGCCATGAATTCGCCGGCGTCATCACCAAACTCGGCGCCGGTGTTGAAGGCTACAAGGTCGGCGACCGCGTGGTCGGCATTCCCTCAGGCGGCGGCGGCATGGGTCAGTTCGTCCGGATCCCGGTCAATGCGTTCCAACTAGTCAAAGTACCGGATGGAGTCAGCTTTCAGGAGGCCGCCACCACCGAGCCGCTGGCGGATTCCATGCAGATGGTGCGCAAAGCAGAGATCAAGCCCAGCGAAAATGTTTTGATATTCGGGGCCGGCATTATCGGCCTCGGCGTTATTCAGGTCATCAGGGCGCAAAAAATCTCTGCCGCGCGAATCATCGTTGTCGACATTCAGGATGCGCGCCTGCGAAAGGCGCAGGAATTGGGCGCAACCCATACGATCAACCCGCTCAATGGCGCCATTTTCGACCAGGTGGCGGCAATCTGCGGCCATAATACCCATTATGCCGGGGAGGATGCGAGCATCGACGTGGTCATCGATTGCGCCGGTTACATCGCCCATTTGAAGCGCCCGGCGCCGCTACAGGAAGCGCTCCGCCTGGTCGTGCCCAATTCCGGCCGCATCATTTGCTTCGGCGCCTATGAAGGGACTGTGACGCTCGATCTTGAGTACCTCATCAGCAAACAGCCAACGATCATGGGGTCGATGGGCTATGCGCCAAGCGAACTCGGCGGCGCACTCGAACTCATGCGCAGCGGCAAAGTTGATCGTAAAACCTTAATGTCGCATCAGTTCTGGCTCGAAAAAATCCAGGATGCATTCGAGGCGCAGACCAAGCCGGATGCCGTCAAGGTGATGATCAACATTCCGCAGGAGGGGCTGGCCACCGTTTAAAGCGTATAGCCGGTCACCAAAGTGGCAAGCAAATTTAGGCCGGCCGAAACACGGATTGCCGGCCGCTCTTAAGCAATTCTACGGTTGCATTTTCCGATGACGTCCACACCCGGTCCTTGCGGACCGGGCGCGCCATTGGTTTCGATTTAAAAATCCTATTCTGCTGCTTCGCGGAATTCGCTTCCCTTGTTCAGCGCCGCCAACGCGTCATGACCGATCAGGCGGTCATGGTTCCGGTGCATCCTCACCAGATTGGCCTCGCGGCGGCCCAGGATGATCGACGGCACGGCGCCGGCTTCCATCTGGATCTGCATGCTGGACTGGATCACCATGTCCTCTTCCAAAGACACCTTCAGCAACAGGTCGGTCATGTATTGCGCCATCTTATCGGTCTCTTCGGTCCGATTCTTGGCCGGGCCATAGGTGCGGAAGATATAGGTGCAGACACCAGGCTCATTACCCGGCTCGCTGCGCTGGAAGAACATGATAAACTGACTGCCACCGATGACGGTATTCGGGAAGATCGCATTGGTGAAGGCGAATGGCAGTTCTTCCGGCCATTCACTCTCCGGCTTGTCCTTCAGATCCAGGATCGAAATCTGCGGCGAGACCAGAGTCTGGTGCAGGCCGAAATCAAGATGCGCGAATTGCCCCAGCGTCATCGGCCCAACGGTGTTGGGATGCAGATACGGGACGTGATAGCCCTCCAGCCCGCCATCGACCGCATGTTTCCAGTTGATGCGGGCCGGTGCCCGGTACTCGCCGGAGAGGGCGAAATCCTCAAGGTGATAATCAGCGACAATGCCGCCCATTTCGGGTCCAAAGAATTCGTCATAGTCGACATGGCCGTCCGGCTGCGGATGGACCAGGACAACGCCGTGCTTTTCGACCAGCGGCAGCTCGATCAGGCCGCGGTTCTCCAATTGCTCGGGCTCGAAGGCGTTGCGGTTGGGAACCGAGATCAGGGCGCCGTCATCGTTATAGGTCCAGCCGTGATACGGGCAGACAAAGCCCTTGGCCTTGCCGCAGCCATCCGCCAGCTTGACGCCGCGATGGCGGCAGGCATTCAGGAACGCCTTGGCCTGGCCTTTCTTGTTGCGCACAAGGATGATGGATTTGCCGGCGATGTCGGTAGCGTAATAATCGCCATTCTCAGGAAAATCGGCGGTAAAGGCGATCAGTTGCGGACGCTTCAGAAAGAATTCCTGCTTTTCCAGGTCGAAGCGTGCCTTGTCGGTGAAACGGCCGGTGTCGGTTTCCCACGACTCCTCACCCATTTCGTATTGACCCCGCGCGTTAAAATCCAAGATGCGTTTAGCGATACCGATGCGTTGCGTGCGATCCATTGCCGTTCCTTCCTATATGTGGGCCTGTCGTTTTTTATTCTAAATCAGAGACCATTCCCGAGACGCGTCAACCAGCCGAGCCTATTCAACCATTCCCTGCATAGGGCCGCGAATTTCAAGATCGGCCCGCCAATACTTAAAGCGCCGGGTCAGCTAACTTTATCTCAGCAACATAATAATATTACTGTGACGTGTTGTAAAGTTTAATACATGGAACGGTTGGCTGCCCTTAGGGCCCGCGGGCCTGCATCCGTCACCCAAACTCAGCCGGCAAGTCGGCGGGGCCGTTTCGGCCCCGCGACCGGGCCATACCGCTCGACGAAGCCGATAAAGCTCCCCGCCAATATCTCGGTCAGGCTGTCCCAGCTGAACGGCCACAACCCGATCGCGGCGCTGCCGTACTGGTCGTAGATCTGGGAAATCAGGAGCCACGCCTCCATTGCGCGGCGGGATTCCTCCGGGCCGGCATGGTCGGCGCCGATAAAGGCCGGAATCCGCGCCCCCAGCCAGCCGATGACGTCCAGCACCATGGCCCTCAGCTGCTGGAGAAACACCAGCTCTACCGTGGTCATCTCCGTGAACACCCGGATCGCGCCGCGCCGCGTCGCGAAAAACTCCAGCAGCTCCGTCAACCAAGCTTTCACCCGCTCCGGGTCACAGGCGTCTTGCGGCCGCAGTGCCTGCCAATACGGCATCGAAAGTTCATGCAAGGATTCGTGCAGCGCCAGCCCAACCCGGATCTTGCTCTCAAAATGCCGATAAAAAGTCTGCCGGCTCACGCCCGCGGCCTGCGCGATGTCGTCCACCGAGGCCGCCGTATAGCCGATGCGTTCGAAAACCTCGCTTGCCGCGTCCAGCAGCCGTTGCCGGTTCTCGATCTTTCGCGCCCGGGAGAACGCCCCGCGGCCGGTCATTTGCTCAACCCCATCCATGCCGCGACTATCGCAGGAAAATTCCGGATTCACAAAATTGCAAAGTACCGCAGGCTGCAGAGTGCCCACGCGTTTGCCGGAGGGTCGTGCGGCAGGATCAGCTTTTGACTTGGCCAGCGGATTAGCGTTACATGGTGTCAACGGGCATTAGACCCAGGAGGAGCCAAGATGGACGATCTTCACAGCCATGCGCACGACCACGACCACGACCATATAAATAGCCACCCGGAGAGCATGCGGTCTTGCCGGTTTCACGGTGCCCGCAAGACCATGACCGTCGAGCGGATTCCGGTGCCCGTGCTGCGCGAAGGCGAAGCTCTGGTGCGCGTGGTGGCTTCCGGCATTTGCCGCAGCGACTGGCATTTGTGGAACGGCGATTGGGGTTGGATCGGCCTTGAATTACCGACGCCGACCACGCTTGGCCATGAGATCGGCGGCGTCGTCGTCAAGGTGGCGGCCGGCGTCAAGCGTATCGAACCCGGCATGCGGGTGACCATCCCGTTCAACATGGCTTGCGGTTTTTGCGAATACTGCCGGGCTGGCTGGCAGAACATGTGCGATAATCTGACCTATCCGTTCTTGAACGAAGGCAGCGGCGGCTGGCAGGAATATATTCGCGTGCCGACCGCGGATATGAACTGCATTCCGCTCCCCGACGGGGTGGATGAGCTGACCGCGGCGGCACTTGGCTGCCGGTACATGACGGCTTGGCGCGCCGTTGCCGACCGCGCCCGGCTGCGGGGCGGGGAGACGGTGGCGGTACATGGCTGCGGCGGCGTGGGGCTGGCGGCGATCCAGATCGGCGCGGCGCTCGGCGGCCGCGTCGTGGCGGTCGATATCGATGATGAAAAACTCGCCAAAGCCAAGGAGACCGGCGCGGTCGCCACAGTCAATGCCCGCGGCCTCAGCCCCGTGGAGGTCGGCGCGGCGGTCAAACAGGCGGCCGGCGGCCAGGGTGTTGAAATCGCGGTGGACGCGTTGGGCGGCAGCAAAACCACGCTTGGCGGCCTGTTCTCGCTGCGCAAGGGCGGCCGCCTCGCCCAGGTCGGCCTCACCTCGAAAGAGGATCAGGGCAGTATCTCGATCCCGCTTGACATGCTCGTGCTGCAAGAATTGGAAATCGTCGGCTCCAACGGCAATCCGCAGGCCGCCTATCCGCGGCTGCTGGGCCTGGTTGCCAGCGGCAAGCTCAATCCGAGCGCGCTGATCAGCAAGCAAGTCGGGCTGGATGACGTGCAGGACGTGCTGCACGACATGGATCAGTACAAGACGTCAGGCTACGTCGTCGTCACCAGGTTTTGATCTGCCGTCCGACTGGCCAAACATTTCTCGACGATCACCCAACAAACGGCGGAAAATTTGAAGGCGACATGGTTTGCCCGCCGAAGATAATCTTAACTCGCTGGAGGATTTTA
>Ga0116231_10007343_pt1 | contig 20282 bp, 12 predicted proteins | sample S1TSphgellanicum_2_FD_89695 | JGI IMG/M metagenome (GOLD analysis project Ga0116231, IMG submission 89695) | Host-associated microbial communities from peat moss isolated from Minnesota, USA - S1T2_Fd - Sphagnum magellanicum MG | ecosystem: Host-associated > Plants > Peat moss > Unclassified...
GAGAAAAAACAATGTGGTGGGGGAGAAAAAACAATGTGGTGTCGTGCCATGGTGTAATATTTCCTGACCTTGTTTTTGGCAAGCTTTGATTTTCCTCTAGGGCTATGTTTACATTTTCACACATTTTGGCCAACATTTGTGTCTTCTTTGACCATTTTTTTCAGTGGGGTGATGACACTAAGAAGGCAATTCTGGAATTTGTAATGGGATCTCTCCTTTCCCCCCATTAAACAATTACAGCCTTGACCTTGCAATTTGGGCCAAATTGTTAGATAACTCCCTGAATAATTTCAGATTCTATCATTAATTTTTGATAATTTTTGCATGTGTGCAAGTATAATTCCTTGTTGTGTTTCAAATGAATTGTTCCATTGTTCATGTGCTTTAGTGAGTTCATAAAAAAAAATTAGGATTTTGCCAAAAGAAGAAAAAATTCCCATTTTGTTGTGTGATTCGTCATGAATTTGATCACATTTTTTCAATACCTTATAAAAGGATAAATCTATGGTGTATCAACTTGGTAATTTTTAGTAGTAATAAAGACTAGGTAACTAACAACTTATGGGGAGTTTACATTTGATAACCGTTGAATTAAAACGAAGACACTTGTAGGGTGTTCAACTCGTGGTTATTGCATATGTTTGTTAACCATTGTGTACCTAACATAATAACAATTCGATGATTTTTTGTTGTGAGGATAATGGCAGGTATGCAACATGTATTGATGGAAAATTGTTACTAAGGTTAGGTGATGGACATTGGGCTCCGTCCACAAGGCACTAAGAGCTTCGTATATTTGGCCATGGTTATATGGTATTGCAGAAACCCATGCAACTACTATCACTTTAATAAGATAGGTTTTTATTTTTTATTTTTTTTTGGTTGTTTTAGGCGTTTAGTATGTCATGACATTAATCTTGCATAATTGCGTTCTTGTAAGTTTTAAACCCAAGATTAATACACACACATAGGTGCAATTGGGGTCAATGATCATGGGATGCATCATTGTTCACACGACTATATAGGAGGGCACATCTAAATCTTAAATCCTAAATGCTAAACAAATATCTATTCTTTTGTGTACATGGTAAATGTCACAAACAATTTCATTCGGTGCAAAAGTCGCATGTTTTATTGATAGAACATTTTCTTTACTACCTATTGACCATTACAAACTCAATAATCTTTGGTTTGCACCTTGTGTAAACCCTATACCCTAGGTTAAATCTTAAGAAGGTCCAAATCATTTCAAAGTTAGCACTTACAAAAATTGACTTTTCCTTTCCTTTTTTAAAAACATTGCAAAAATGTTTCGGTACATGACAAATCTCTACCAAATTTATTAAAATTGTGACATGCCTTTTCCTTACCAAGGGAGTGAATGCCTTTTCAAGGTATTGGGTTGTCTCAAATGTAGGTTGTTGTGCATTTTGGAAATTATATTTATTTTGGAAGGTTGTCCATCCCAAGATTGTAGTCACTTGAACATGTTAAATTTCATGTAATGCCCTTCAATTTAGCAAAATCGCATAATTATTCATATGTCAAAAGGTGATGGATTTGGTTATTTGTTGGTATTTTTTGTAAATCAAGACTTCAATGTGAGAAACCATTTTTTGTGTCATGAGACACATTGAACTTTTTTTTTAGAGAAGTCGGGTTTTTTCAAATCATTTTTATGGATCTTAACAAGTTCTAGAAAACCAATTCAAAAGTGTTAATAAACCTTTTCTCATAGTAGTTCAAGACATTCCACAAGTAAGTGATTATTTATTATTGAACTTTTTATATTGATGAAAAACTTTACAAAATTCATACGAATATGTTAAGCACCTCTTTTTTGTTTTGTTTCAAAACATTGGTCCTTATGCTTTGAAGCTTTACAATGGCTTTTTATTTAACAATGACCGAAGAGCAAGGTGTTTCTGAAATAAGTGCTTGGCTAAGGTGGAACTGAGGGGCACTTGTTTCAGGAACACCCCCGGCTTCAACGGCATTACCCTAAATTATCAAAATTATAGTTATTGTAAAAACAATTTAGTGAAATATTAAAAAAATAGAATTTTATTTGGTTGATTTAAGGACATATAAGTTTGTACCATTTGAACCTTTTGGTAATCATATTAACTGATTTTTTATATCGACAAGTTTGAAATAAATATTGTATAAGGATTGGAAAAGGCACTTGTGATCAAACTTTTTTTTCTTTTTCTCTCTCTCACACAACATTTCATGCTAAAAGTATAATTTTAAGTACATATGTTTAAACATTCTCTATAAAGTACTCAACATCAATTGATTTTTTGAACAATGTTAATTTTAATAAACAACTATTGGATCCTCTTTGTCTTTCCGATGGTAATTTCAATTTGTTTGGACTTATTTTCTTAATGTCAAATAGTGGGAATGTGTTTTGAAAAAAATGATAAATCATCATTATGATCCGAGGACTTGTAATGCACCTATGCCAAGGATTTCCAAGATTGATTGTATGATTTTGGTATTATGAATTTTTTTTGGGATGGAGCAAGATGATTTTAGCATCATAGGAATTGGATTGCTAACATACCTAGAAGCAAAGGTAGAAACATGATACTATCATGCAAAATTGGAAACTATTATTGTTTTTTTTTGCAACACATTTGTTATCCAACATCAAGAAACTTTCATGTTTTGAATGAAGTTTCATCAAGGACTTTTATACGTCATGAAAGTGTTCTTTTGTTGAAAGGGAAATATGGAAAATAATGATCTCCCACTCCATGTCCATTTTGACATTTATGAACCTTGGGCATTTATTTATTGTAAGTGAATTTAGAAGGAAATGTTTGTAATTTTTTTGGGTGTGACTTAAATAGGTCGGTGCAAAGTAGGGACGGTATCAATCGTTTAATTCAAGCGTGTCTTTGGATCCTACGGTGTGTATGGTTGTGCATATTGTAATTGGAGCTAGTTGGATTTGTTGAGCCAAATCTTTAGCTAGATGAAAAATTGAAGCTGAACATTTTGACACCTAGTTCACTTCAATAGATTCTTAAGGGTTAACCTCTAGGTTCATTCCCTCCAATTCAAGTCTTTAGTAGCTTTATTATACTAATGGACAAACTTCCTAGTCCTTGTAGTTTCGAAGTACTAACCAATGGTGCACAACCTTGCACATGGATTGGAATGTAGGTAAAGGTTTTTGAACATGCCCAATGCTTGTCACATGAAGACCTAGTGTGCATGTGTGATAATGTATAATTGCCCATGGCCAAGTCTTATAATCATACAAGTGGTGGAGGTGGGGGATTCCCATAATTCTTACACTACCATGTCATTTGTATTCGCACTAAAGATGAAATGGTGAAGGTGTGGAAGGTGACATGAACTTGTCCCAAAGATGAAAAGGTGACGATGTGGAGCAGACTACTTCTTGTTGCAATGAGATAAGGATTGGCAAGTATGTTGGAACAATTTGAGAATGTTAGACATTTAAAAAAATTGAACGAGTTATTGGAAACAACTTGAAAACAAGCAAGAAATGAAACATTCAAAGTTCATGAAATGGAACAATCGTATTAACTAACAAGAAATCATAAAGGTTGTATGCTTCAAATGCTACAATCACAAAACTATGGCTTGCATCTACTAACAAGGCTTGAAAGTTCTACGTGCACTCAAAACCATGAAAGGAGAGAATGAAAGACAATTCAAAACCACTCCAATATATATTATCTTCTAACCCTAAAGTAATTGTCACTTAACCCTAACCTAGCTGTCACCTAACCCTAGCCGCCACCAAACCTTAACCCTAGCCACCACCAAAACTTAACCCTAACTGCCGCCAAACCCTAAGTAGCCTCCACTTCCAAACCCTAGCCACCACTATTCAACCTAACCTAACTACTATAAGGATGTGAATGTTATTCATCCTTTTGATAAATGTTTAACACATTCATCAACATTGGGAATTAGAAACGAATAGTATTTCTAACACGAGTGTAGGGTTCTTTTTCCCCCTTTAGTTCCACTTTTAACTTTCATGGTTCACGTATCATGCAATGGAGATACATTACCTTTAGATGGACAATAAAATAACAAGAATAACTTTAAAACTTTTAAGGCATTTATCCATTGTCCATTGTATTATGTCACCCAATGAGTTTAAACATAATCAAAAAAGCCATTGGGATAGATATAAACCATTTTAATTAACCAAAATGGATATTGAAATCATGATTTCTCATATATCTCTTACTACAAGTAGGTTGAGGATAACAATGGGTGGGGAGTCAATGAGTGGTGAGAGGTGGGATGTGGTCAACCCCACTACCAGGACATGGCTTAAGATGGAAGTGGCTTACATCTTTTGTAAGTGAAACTTGTTATTTAAGGTAGGTGGTTAGGATTGAAAGAGAAAAACATTTTGAACCTTTCATCCCCATATATTGTCGGCACAAACATGTAAAAAATTATTATATTGTTTGTGTAAATAACCAAAAAATTATTGTTAAAAAGATGATAAATTCTTTAGGTGTTGGTCTTTATACTTCCTTTTATTTATTTATTTATTTATTAACATTATGGACCTTGCTAGGAATTTGTCCAAGGAAAAAAGTTAACATGTGTGGGATGTGCAATGTTGATGTCAGCTAAATACAAACATTGTTTTGGTTTCCCATTAAAAAATGTTATCACTTGGTTAATTAACAATGGGCTTTTGAAATGATGACATCACATTTGTCATTGTCATAGACATGAAAATTATCAAGACAAAATGATTTTTAAAGGACACAAATAGATGATGACAAATATAAACTTAATTTTAAATCCAAACACATAACACAAAAAATTAGAAACAAAAACACAAAATGTGCAAGATGTAGGTTCAAATAAAACTTTATTATAAAAGTGTGAGAAAAACAAAACAATGTTATGATGCAAAATCATAGTTTAAATTAATGTTGAATAGATTAAAAGTAATGTGAGGGGAACTACCTCTATTTAGTATTGGGGACCTAGCCCAAGGAAAAATATTTCAATATATTTCAAGGAATATTTGTGGGCAATTGTATTATGAATGTACAATTGATGAAAAGATGGAAAAAAAAACACATGAATAAACTTTAGCCATGATGATGGTGGTGATGATGTTGAAGATGTCATTTATGATAGTCATATATGTTTTTTTTAAAAATATGAACTTCAAAAATATGACATAGTTGTGTCAAAATAGAATTAAAAAAATAAGCCACCATCAAATGAGTAGCTTAAGAGTAAAATGCATTGAAACTTTCATAATATAAGAAATTTTGAATTAATTTTAAAAATATGAACCTCATTTTTGTCATTTTGTATCATTGATAATCCATTTCACATTGAAAACTCTAAGCTTTCATATGAATTTTCTAACCAATCACATGTCTAACTTGCTTTTCATTTAGTTATTTTATCAATTTTAAAATCCCATTTTCATTTGACACTCCTTTAGAGGGGATCAAAATTTTGGGCATCCCAATAGGATTTTCTTCATTAATTTCATCTTTCACTCACAATTATATGTAGAAAACATTAAACATGTAAATTTGCTTTGTTGGACCAGTGCTATTCAAATAAAAAATGAGATCCTAATTTTGCTCAACAATTTTCATACTTCCTTTATGCACCTCACCTTTACATTTCTTGTTTCACTTATCATCATTTGACCTTTTCTTGGCTCAAGTTTTCTAATATCTTGTAAGCAAGGGGTGTTTTGACAATACCTTTTAGGGGCATTGGCGTTTTGCAAACTTTTTTTCCCCATATCTTTAGGGGTTGTTTGTTTCTTGCATTGTTTTAGTTCCATTCCTAAGTAGTTAAGGCCACGTTAGCCTCACCTTTTCCTTGAAGTTTTTGTTGAATCAATGCATTTTCCTTTTCAAGGCCTTGTTCCATGTAAATAATGATGATTCTTTTTTGTAGTTTGACATTTTGTTCATTTGAATTTGAACATGCCTTTCTTTTTTGAGAAGTCATGCATAAGCAACTTCAACACTTATAAATTTCATTTCAAAACATGTGCATCAACATAACCTTTTCAACATTTAATTTTGAAGAGGCATATTGAAGTTCATCAAATTCACCTCCTTTCATGTTCATGCCTTGGAGCACAAACATGGTTCACAACCCAATTGGTCATCCCCATATTTTTGTTTTATCACTAGCAATATTTTGCATTGTCATTCAAATTGAGCTAAGATTCCCCATTTACCAATGATAGTCCTTCTTGTGTGTGTGCACAAAGCCATTGACTCACTAGACATCCATTTTTTGAGGTGCATGGACACATGACGCAATGTGAAATGCCAATACATTCATTGTTTAAAAACTACACTTCCAAATGGTATGTGAACAACTCCATATGTTTTTTCCATTTCTACAACATACATTTCATCAACATGTTCATAGAGACTATTAATTAAGACCTTAGAAAATATGTCACATTCACTATGCCAAAAATGCCATTTTATGACTAAATACATGACTAGATATGTAGTAATATGAAAACAGATGATTAGATGATTGCATAGTTGATAAGGACTTGTCACTTGTTGCCACTTGTCACGAGCATGGTCATAGTTGCAAATGCCATATCATGACCATCCATGACTTTACAGTTGTTTATGACACATGACCATAGTGCTTTGAGACAATGACTATAGACATCTAAGACAATAGTTGTAGTCATGACAAGCATCAATTGAGTCTAAGCCATTCGATGGAGAGTTAAATTATTATTATTATTCCTATTACGCCATTGGTGTTATGCCACATGTAATTTCATCAAATGTATACATGTGAAACCGCTAAAAAAGAAATTATGGGTTGTCACATGTCTCAACTTGAATTTTATTTAAATGAATGATATCAATAAATTTATTTAAATCAACATATGCACAACCAATCAATATTTGACATGTGAAATTTTTTAAGTTATTCATAATGGAAATTATATTGGCCACTTAAGTGAAAACACATGGCATCAATTAGCCAATTAACAAAGGCCATGTGTCTTAATTATATTTGGTGATAAATTAAATATAATACATCAACATAGATATTTGAATACAAAACATGTAAATCAATCAATCTCTCACACGTGTAATTTGAAAAATATTCAGAAAAGGGTCAAAACCTATAACTAGGAGCCAAAAGGATTACTTTGGAAAAGGACTATAAATCTGTTTTCCCAAAAATAATTTTTACATGCAAATAAATTTTTGAATGAAAGTTTTTGTAACTTGTTCTAAAAAATATTTAAACTTTTCATAATGCAACACTTTTTTTTGTTAGTCATTATTGAATAAATATAAATTTTAAAAAGTGTGCAGATTCTTTACATATCCAATTTTTCATCTTGAAAAATGATCAAAATTTTAAGTCATCACCAATAACTAAAATTTCACATTCTTTAGTTTTATTATACTCTAAGCTATAATTTTTCTTAGTACATCATGTACATTAAAACCCATTTATATGTGGTAAAGGATTTTTGAAGCTTTGAAATTTTGAAGCAATTTTGAAACATTCTTTCAATTTTGAAAGTTTTAGAATTCAACATATTTAAAATTATAAATGTTTCTTGAATGTTTCTTGAATGTGGCTAATATGTTCTTATCATCTATATTTTTTTCAATAATTTTTAAAAATATTATGTTGACTCCATTTGACACAATAGGTGTACATTCTCAAATGTCCTAAGTTAAAACCAAAACTTGAAATTGGATCAAATGAATTTTTACTCTAAGTTCCTTAACATTCACATGAAGGAAAAAAAACTAACTTGTCATGATTACTATGGTTTTAAATGATGATAACAAAATAAATGTTTGATTTTAAACTTATTATGTTTAACATATAATGCCCTTTTTGGTTCCTTGTTACATGTTTTGACCCAAAATGGCACATGGATCAAAGATTAGGGTGTAAGTAATTTAAATTGACATAAGTTAGTTAATTAGGGTTCGGGGTTTAAAAATTGGGGTTAGATTTAAAGTTTAGACATTAAGGTTTCAAATTTAAAGTTTTGAAACTAGTGTTTCAACATTAGGGTTTAGATTTAGGGTTTTGAAATCAAGGTTTTGAAATTAGGGTTTGAGAACTAGGGTTTAAATTTATTGTTTAAGTTTAAGGTTTAAAAATTGGGGTTTAGAATTAAGGTTTTAAAATTAGGGTTAAGGTTTGTGTTTTAGGACTTTTGCTTAGGTTTTAGGGTTTGGGTTGAAACAAAATATTAGATTTTTAGTAGTCTCACCCACTAAATGGTAGATGAGAACTCTTGATTTAAACCTATTAAATTCAACAAAACTGAAAACTGTCAAACTTGCCAAATAAGAATGACATAATCTTTCAAAAATTCCAAGATTAATCCACAAAAAACTTATGCAGTTGCCATTGCATGGTTTGGAAGGTTGGGTCATACTTGCTTTGTGCATGGGCACCTTTCACATATTGCTTGAAGAGCTAGAAGTTTTGAAGTCTTTTCTTCTATTTTACATCTAAACACTAGACTACAAACCCAAGCCTTATTTAGTTTAATCAACTTCAATCCAACATTCCAAGCTTTAAGGTACCTAATTAGTACACTATGCATGATGCATACATATCCTAATGAACTTATAAGACCAAAATACAATAATCCCAAGTTTTGCCTCTAGTTGTGATGCACCAATATCTATCATTTAATGGACAAAAGGCTCAATGGCTTCAAGTGTAAAGATCTCTTCTATCATCACAACCACATATTTTGGAGGTATGGTTTTCTTGTCAATTATGGAACTCAAAAGCTCGATGATTTGACCTATTGCAACCTTCTATTTGTTTATGGGGCCTACAAGTGTAATTTGCATGCCCAAGCCTTGCACATGTGGATCAATGTCAAGAAGGTTAATTTAAGGGTGAAAGTATCCTTGGGTGGTACCACTAGGAACCACCTCAAGGAATGAAAAAGGAACCAAAAATAGCCAAATCATTTTCCTACGCCTTTTACTTTAAATGTTTTCACAATTATAATTTTTTTTTTCATGTTTATCAATTGCATGCACTAATATATGGCTTGAAAATTATTTTTGAATTAAAAAATTTGGAAATTATCAAAAAATCGTATTCTTAATTAAAATGGCCTTTTCAAAAATTGATAGCTTTAACTTTAGAAATTTATAACTAAATTACATTTATTCAATTAATTGCCTAATAAGAACCTAAAATAAAATGTTTTTCAATTACCTTAGAAAAAAATTCCCAAGAAAATTCTCAAATTATGTTTCAAAATTTTGTGTTCTTGACAAAAAAGTTCAAGGAAAAAAACCAGTGTTACATTCCTAAAACTTTTTTTAAGTGCATTGATTAGAAACGTCAAAATACACAATATTCGTAATATTATTGAAATTTCAAAATCTATGAAACCTAATAAATGCACTCATTAAAAAAAATGAAAATATTTATTTAAGTGTTGCTTATGATTTTTCAAAGTTCAATGGGTCCAGGAAAATCAAGGTGTGACATTCCTAGTGGTACCACCCAAGGAAACTCTTACCCTTAAGGCTACCTAAGGAATACCATACTAAGGCTTAAAGGATTTAAATATTTTCATCTTGGAAGATTGACGAAGTACAACCAAATTCAAATTACATCTATATTATAGAAAAAATGAAAGTAACCTAAAATGGGGTTGGCTTGACATAGTTAAAATAAAATTTTGTTGGTTTATGTTGGGGATTGGCATTGGTAGCATTTTGATATCTAAGGCACCAATGAAACCTATAGTGCCATTGCCTAATTATCCACCCGCACCTCCAAAAATCATCATTACTTAGTTTCTAGAAAAATATTTTTACATTCATTCACCTAAACCAGCAGCCACATTTGTGTTTCTATTAGGTGTGTAAGCCTAAATACTTACCATTAGGCTACACAAAAGTATTAAAGTTGCATCTAGGCACTAGAATACTCACACAACATGCATAATATAAATTAAACCTTGTGACTAATTCCCATTTGCTAAAAAATCAGATCCCACTTTGAGCTTCTTCTCAACGAATGGAAATTAAAAAATGGAAATGAAGGTGGCTAGTTCTACACAGACATGGACATGGTCAAATTTCCAAGTTCTAAAATGGTGACCTAAAATCTCTTATTATATATTGTAATAGATACCATTGTAGAACCAACAATGGACCACAACAATGAAAACCTTTATTCAAAATGCAAGAACATGCACCAATTTAAAATATGAAATTCAAGGTATTTCAACATTTGGGAAACTTTACTTGTTTTGGCATTTTACTTTTGAGTGGAGACTTGCCCACATCTTGTTAACGTTATGGACAATGTTTTTAGCACTATCATCAATCCCTTCATCAATGGGGAAGGGGCACAATTCTTCAAGAGGTTCATCATCAAAGCCTAAATAATCATCTTCCATGAATTTCAAGTCTTCTATGTTGTCCACATCAGCCATATTTGGAATGTGGGTGAAAGTTGCAATTCAATGGTTATGACAAAGAGGTCATGTAAACCTTGGTGCAACAATTTTCTTCTTTGGTTGAGTTGTTGGAACAAGGTTGCAATGTTGTTTCAAGTTTCATAACAACCACTTTAATAGCTCCAAGTTTTTCATTTGAAATCAAAGACCTGGTTAACATTTGAAAACAATTAACATTTGAAAACAATGTTGTGAAGCTATGTATTTAAATGAACTTTAAACCAAAGGCCCAAGGTTTTTAGAAGACAATCTAGGATGCATGTTTTACCCCACATTGGGTTGTTGAAGAACTTATAGGTTGACACTTTGTAAGATGTTTGCAAATCAAATCTTGTTGGAGATGATGTATCTACGTTGTAAATGCTGGTATGGATTTGGAGGTGGCATTTCTAGTTGGTTGTTAAAATTGTCTCTTAGCACCATAAACCTTCAAGGCTACACACTTGAAGTTGCAAACCATCAACAAAAGAACCTAAATCGTTGTTAGACCTCTAGAAGCCCCAAAGATTCAACTTGGAACAATCTGCAAAAGAAACTAGTTTGCGTATATTCAAAAATGCAAAAGAAGACTACAACAAAAGACTTCAACAAAATGTACAAACTAAATATAACTTTATAAATACACCCATGGATACATACCCCCATTATACCCTTTATAAAACTTGGCAAAAGTACATGTGTTTTTCAAAAGTTTTTAAATTACACCTATGTCTACCATTAAGGGCAATGTTGACACCCTAGTGGTGCAACTAAATGGTGTGACTAAATTTGGTTCCATTTTCAATTAATGTGACATATGGGCATGATCATTGATGAAAATAATCCTAGAGTGTAAGATGAAAAAATCATTAACTGCAATTGTAGTTGTAGCATAGTTGCAAGAATCGTTAAGGGTGCAAAATAATTCCAAAGACAATTAAAGTTAGTTACAAATGACAATTAATTGCACATAGTTACAAATGCATTGGTTGCAATTTGGCAGATTTCTTCTAATGATTGTCAAAAATGTTAAAGGATATTATGCTAATAAATAAAATGTAAGTATAAAATGACATCCATGTACAATGAATTATGCAATAAACAAAATGATTTTTTTTTCCTAGTAGGTCATATTTGCATAAGGGACAAGGATCACCAAATGAGTTTCAAAAAAATATAAACCATTTGATCTCATCAAATCAATGTGCTTGTTTTATGAAAACATTTTCATCTTCTATCCTTTTCTACAATGTCAATAATAATTTTAAAGGCTTTCGTAAGTTGCAAAAATATTTTAGATTCATACAAGAAATCATTAATTTTTATATTATAATTTTATTATGATTTATCATCAAGCAAATGACATTTGCAACTAGGACAACATTAGTCATTTGCCCATATAATTAATGACATTTCAAATTGAATGTAGTTAAATAATGAAAAGATCACAAACTTAATTGATCATGAATACACAAAAAGATCATTTATATTCAATAGAAGATTCATGCAAAAGTCTTTCTATATATTTATGATAGCAATATTTGGATTGTTTTTTCAAATGTTCCCACAATACATTTATGATGTTGTCATATAAATTGGTCCAAAAAGTTTAACATCAGCTTAAGTAGCATGTACCAAATGGAAATTGAATAGTAGTTATATTATGGAGTGGTTCCTTTTATCTTGTTTATACTTTTTAACAATGTTACTCTTTACCTAGAATAATCATCTTTCCTAAGTCAAATAACAACATGATTGCATAATTAAAATTAGTCTATGAAAATTTGTTAAGATAGGTTGTTCAACTAGTACTACTTGTGATGCAAAGGATTCGACCATTAAATCAAAGTTTTTTTGGTTGAAAACATGATAATAAAAGTTAAATTTGTTTGTTTGGGTGACCTTATTTAAAAATAATCTTAGAGCATCTTTAAAATGCTTCATTTGAAAGTTGAAAAAAAAAAAAATCTAACCCAAAAAGATGTTGTCATATATTATGTAAATATATGTTTAAAGAACGTCCTCCAAAATATATCATATTCAAAGAATTTTCACCCCAATTTTTTTTTAATAGTGTTTAATAACATTAGTTACAATGTTTGATGAATGCTTTTAAATATTATGTCATCATTAAATTTATTCAAAATCATGAATATCGCACGTTTCCATAATATATTAGAAACATTGTCAATAGTGTTGATGAGACTTGTAACATTAATACAAATTTTGACATAAACAAATAGCATTTAACATTAGTAACAACTATTTTGGCTCCTACTAATATGATTACACCCATTTGCTAGATCCCAATTTAGATTACACCCATTTGCTAGATCCCAATTTAGGCTAGCAAAGCTTTCTACCAAGTGAGCTTTCAAGCTTGCCAACTCCTAAGAAGGCCTATCTCAAAGTCAAAGCAAAAGTAATTCTTCTCTCACTCAGTCGTACATTCTACACCTTAACCTTTTTTTTATTCCCTTAGATTTTTCTAAGGTTTTTTAATTGTCCCTCCCTTCCATCTCCCCATAAAGCCGGCCCAAGCTCCTCCATGTCCCCATTTTTTTCAAATGGTCCTCCTTCGTCCCTTGAATGTCTTGCCCCTATTTCCCTTGTTTTTGAGCATATTCACAATCATAGAAACCAAACACATGGTTTTATTTGAGCAATATTTGGCCCTAAAATCAATTTTTGTGCATTTAACATTTTGAATGAATTTTGTTGCAACTTGCCTTCACTAGTCGCATGATTGTCATTGATGAATAAACATTCATCTTCAAAATGTGCATGTTTTGTGGTGGATTTGAAAAATGGCCACATCATAAGAAAATATACCATAAAATAAATCACTCATCAAAATATTAAGAAATAAATTATCCTTAAGATTTGATTAAATATTACGATAGTAACTGACACACAATATTTTCATCACCCATCAAAACTTGGACTCCACACTAGGTCCAATCACAATCAAATGAACCAACAATAATGACAAATAAAAGGATTGTGGATTCTTTTACAATCCTTTTGCTTTATAATATTTTTTTTTTCATAAAAATGATTTTTTGAATTTAGTTTTTGGTAAATTGTTATTATTATAGTTGCCCCAGTACATCACATGTGTTTCAATCATTGTTAAATACATATAAAATTTCAAAAATGAGCATATTTGCATTTCATTTTGAAAAATGGTGACAATTTCCAATTATGCCAAAATACATTTATTGTTTTAAAAAGTCATGTTCTTGTATTATAAGTTAAAATTGTGTTTGATATGTCATGTATGTTACACCTCATTTACATGTGATAAAAGACTATTAAAATTTTGAAATTTAAAAACATTTTTTTAATTCCTAAAACTTACAAGTTCAACATCTTTTAAATAAAATTGTGATTGTTTTTGCAATGTCGGTAGTAGGTTATTATCATATGAACTTTTTTATCCTTAATTTTAATTTTTTGTTAAGAAAGTCCTTAATTTAATCTTTTGAATTTTATTTTTTAATTTCATGCAATTGTTGTTCAAGTTCAAAAGTTTTAAACTACAATCAAAATCTGAAATTAATTAATTATATTTTAAACTTAAATTCCCCAAAATTCATATTAATCATTCATCACAACTTCCACTGATTATCATGATTTTCACATGACAATGCATAAACATATGTAAAAAATTGAAAATTTTCATTGGGATTTGACATTGTTTTTGGCTCATTTAATTGTGATTGCACCTCACTACTCTACAATACTAGTGATGAAAGATTGACATTATGTCAAAATAATAATATTTTTGACATGTTGAATTCTACAATATCAAAGCAAGATTCTTTTATTGAGTTTATAACCATTCAATCTTCAATTATAGAAAACATTTATACAATAGTGTGTATCAATTACACCAAGAAATTCATGAAACTGTACCAATCTTAGATAGCAGATCTTTTAAAATCAACCTATAATTCAGCGTGATGTGAGCTTTTGAATTCAAATGTGTGTTGGTGTTGCTTGGGAGAACAAAAGCATTCAATCTAAACATGTGACAATTGAAGGTGATGATATGAAAAGGCAAATATGAAAATGTTTGATGTGAAGTTGAAGTTGAGAGGTTAGAGTATACAAAAGCCCCTTATACCAATTCCAATTTCTCATCACTTCAAAGTAACCTTAGGGTTTGATTTCACACCCAATTTATTTATTACCTATGAAAGAATTAAGAATTGTTTAACTTTGGTATGGTTAAATTTGAGGTAACAATATTATAGTTGACACCTTATTGATTTACCATTCATCAAAGTATGGGGCATTAAAATAATATTTGATATCACAATTATAGTTGACACTCAATTTATTTCTCACCAATTGAAGTAATGGGAGTTCACTTGACCTTCAATTTTAATTTGAGACCACAATAATAGTTGATACTCAATTTAGTTACCAATGGCCTTCAGGTTTAGGGTATTGGGGAGCGAAAATAACCTAAGTTTTAATTTAAGATTACAATAGTGGTTGACACCTGATTTACTGACTCCTGACACATGTATATTGCAATCACACATACCTATTGTAAAGTAGTTATTGGTGATTGTGTGCTTGAAATTACATGCATTTCAAACTTGCATATACCTTATGACTTTTGGTGTTCCAAAGATTTGGAACACTAAAAATTCGTTCAGAATGGCTCCCTGATTTACAGACCCATCTGTTGTGAACTGAGCATGTCCTCCTCCTGCAGCATCTGTCTATAACAAGCAGCTTCACCAGCAACCAAGAGTACAATTCACTGGAATGGCAAAATCGCTTCTTGACCTCTTTTGCTATTAACTGAGAAACCAAAAAGATTGATCACAAGTGCAACGTGAAAACAACAAAAGCCACGGTGATGGGTTGTTTGCAGATCCATTGATGGAAAAAAAAGTTGCGGGCTTGACAGTAGTGTGCTCAATTTGATTTTACAAAGAAAAGAGTTACATTGCAACACCATTTATAGGAAACACCAAATGAATGGCATCACTAAAACAGAAGTTTGGTCCAAAAAACCTTCAATCTTTAGGAATGGGATTTGTTGTGTTATGGCAGAGAAACAAATGGAAGCAAACTTACCAGCTTTACAAGCAGCCCAAGTATGATGTATTCCTACAATCATGAGCACTGACATTAGCTTGTCTTGCACTGGTTGTAAACATATCCCATGTACTCTGAGAGTGAATCTAGAAAGCACAATCATTAACTCTTCACAGTATGACAAAATCTACAACTGTAGCCACCAGCTACCCAAAAAAATAGATATAACACCAGCATTTTGTAAGCTGCAAGTAGAGACAAAGAAGACTTATTCCAGAGTATTCTCACACAAAAAGAAACAATTTGATACTGAATGAAATTTGAGTTGCAAATCAACCTGGGTTTCTGATTGCCAGTTGTATAAGAGACTAGGGTGGAAAGACCTTGCAAACTCCCCAGAACAGCTCCAATGTCCTAGAAAGTAATAGTGTGAAACGGGAAGCATATGCATAAGTCCCCACCATCTTCAGATAACCACTTCAAGGAATGCCTACAACAGCAGCTTTGAAGTATGGTGATTGGGCAAAGGCAATTCTTACCTGAACCTTCACTGTCAGGTTTGAGCTGCTTGTTGAGTGACTTGACCAATGTCAAGGACCTCATGCTGCAAGCCATATCCAAACCATCCTGCTAACGTCAGGTCCAAACTTCATGTCTAACACATTGGTATCCTTTGCACACTAATCTCTAGATGCTCTACTGCTAGTTATTTGAAAGACATAAAATCTCAAACAACATCTCCAAAGAAACTCTCTTTTTAAACATCTGCACAAGAAATTGATCCCCAAGGCAAGTAATATACAAAGTCAAGTCTTCTGACATGGTTGCATGAATATCATAAAAACCACAGACTCCGCAACAGTCCAGTCAATTGCTACTGGTTGATCACCAAAGAGCAATGACATCAGGTATCAGAATACTGTCTATAACCACAAACAGTGGATTTGCAGATAATTTGGGTTAATTCTTCCATTTAACTGATGGAATTAACCATACTGAGATTTGTAGAATTACATTGACATAGCTTTTGCACAGATTGTCCCAACAGGAACACATTTGTGATCATTTCATGAAATCATATATATCCCTCCATCCCAACAAAAAGGATTGAATAAATGAAAAGAGAGCTTGACATGCACCCTCAAAGTCTGTTGTCCAAACCTAGCTTCTCATACATGATGGCTCTACTCACATCTCAGAAGCTAATGGACTTCACGATGAAGACCAAAATAAAAGCCATCTCAGAAGATAACGAACTTCACTATGAAGACCATAATAAAAGCTTCAGATGTCTGATAGCCTACTTTACAAGTGATACACATAATTTACACTATAACTACCTTATAATTTACCTCCAAGAAGAGCACTTTCACACCATTTACATAAACAGTCGTGACAACAACACCTGGTCACTAATATCCCAAATGCTCTTTTCATGTGCTCTGCACTGGTGGACTCCTCATGGAGTTATGATGCTATGAGGATGACTGGTGCTGCTGCTCCTGCATTTTTCTGCGCATTCGTGCACCCCATGAATCAGAATCTGCATCCCTTGTTGCATTCCGATACTGTAGTCCTGATAATTGGCCCTCCCATCGTCTTTTCCAGTGAACACCATCCTGTAATCCCCAGACCCCATACATAAAAACAAATCAGTTTACAGGTAACATATAAGGGGGGCCATAAGTAGTATCTAAATGAAGAAACCATACAGTCTTGAACCAAAATTGCACCATTGGATTTTCACAGCACAATCTCAGTCCATTTCACAAACCAGCCACCAGTCACCCACAAAAAAAAGATCTTTTTTTTAGGGTTATTCACATGGCAGATTGAGAATGCAACGAGTGCAGCAATGTGGTGAAACTTGGTACATACCATATCATTAAGATTCCAGAGCTTTCTGGAGCCAAAATTCAATATCTGAGCATCATACATAGCTCTCCTCCTCGGATCGGAGAGCGTTTCATAAGCTTCTTGGACTTCAATAAACCTCTTTGTATTCTCCTCCAGTTCCTCAGGTGGACACACATCTGGATGATACCGCCGTGCCATTTGCCTGTAAGCCGTCTTGATATCAGGAAGAGCCACATCTTTAGCAAGTCCTAAAACCTCGTAGAACGTCTGCGTGTCTGATAACATAGTTGCCTCAGTTGTCAAGCAGCGATGTGCTGCTGCTCCTCCTGCTGCTGGACGCCCGTTCTTGTGCAGTCTTCTATTCGACGTACAAAGGTTCCATCCTTCCTTCAACTTGCTATTTTCCAATGTGAAACCAGCCAGAGATGATGACTGAAATCTCACCCTGCCACAATTGCAAGCGCAGCAGCCATGGACGCCGCCGCCGCAAGGGGTACGACAATAAGGTTCTCCTCTTAAACACCTGCTTGTTAGCACACTAACTGTCGACGACGATGCGTTGCAGGCAAACATCCCTGATATAGAAAATAATGCTACAAAGATTGCAATCGCATTTGTCGATGATGAAAGAACGAGTTCAAGCTATGCTTTACAGGGGATTATGCTGTACTATGAGGAGCTTTACGGAAATGGCTGTCAATTGACTGCCGAGAATTCTTTCACATCCGAGAAACAGATTTCAAACCGAGACATGGCTGATGATACTAGCAAGGACATGAACTGATGCGTTTGTGACACCAAGGAAGAGAGATTCAAACAGTGAAATAGTACTATTACGAGCAAGAACCGTAACGGACGACCTTCCAAGAAGAGAACAACACCAATATACTACTAACAAGAAACATGTAAACAAACAAAAAATACAACAAAAAACTAGCTTCAATAATGTAGATCCATCCACAAGCAAAAGCAAAGTGATGCGAGCTCTGGAACTACGCGGTTACATGGATTAGCAGTCGTAGGTAAATTGGCATTCAAAACTCTCACGAAGTTTGCGGACAGTTTTCTGGATCCGAGGAATGTTGTTCTGGATGTTTTTTTTCTGAATGGTTTTTTTTCTGAAACAACAGCAACAAAAGAGAAACCGATGCCGCGAGCTTGCAAACCGAGAGAGAGAGAGAGAGAGAGAGAGAGAGCGGCTAAAATTTCATGAGCTTCGACTGCTTGTTTAGTCGCTCAAACCTTGATCGTCTTCAGCCTTATAACTGAAGTTCTTTGATGCAACAACCCGTCATCCGGCGATGGAGGAGGAGGAGGAGGAGGAGGAAAACCTTCCGGCGGGGAAAAACCGCAACAACGAAAACAGTTTTGCCTCAAAAACAAAAAAACGCGCTTACGACAAAGCGAAGCAACCGTGGTTGAAGACAAGAGACGGGAACGGCCACAGATTGTCAACTCTAGAAGTTGGCCTTTATGGATGAAGATCTTATGGATACAATAATAATGAAAACCAGCGAGATGATTTCATGGCACAACTCTCATTTATGAAAAACCTATAATATATTGCCTTCTTTAATGAAGATGGAAAACCATCATAACACCCTTTTATTTCTTTTTTTTCTAGCTAAATTGGTGAAAACCAAAAAATTATGTAAATGAGAGTAAGAGAGAGAGAAAAAGGATTTTTTTAAAAATAAAAAATTCCCAAACTTTGAGTTAAAACATTTCTTCTCTACAAACAAACAAACAAAAGAAAAAACACACCCCCGCCCCCACACACACATTCACTAAATGGATAGGGATGGATGTTGTATGTGTACGAATGATTTTTTAATTTTTGGTGAGAATTTTTTTTCATCTTGATGGATTTTTTTTTCAAAGGACAAAAAAAACATGAAAAAGAATGATGTTTAAATAATAATAATAAAGATTGTTCGCCATTTTTCGAATAATTCATTTTTCTAAAAATAGCCAGATTTTGACCTAGGTACTCCTACGACCTAGGTAGCTAATCAGATATATATATAGCCCGAATTTTGGCAAAAAGTCTACAGTCCATCAATACTTGTGTCTCCAATTTTCCCTTAGAATTTTTCAAGTCCATCCAAACTTGTTTCCATTTATGGCTACAATTTTCTTTTGGGGGATTGGGGGTGTGGTGGGGAGGTTAGGTATGTCTGTACTTTTTTTTAAGAAAAAAAATTGAAGGAAAAACAAACTGATGTGTAGGTGTGTGTGTGTGTTTCAAAGGAAGATGTCAAATAATTCCCTTGTCTAAGAAACAAACAACAACAAAATAAAATCTCTTTGGATGGTCCCTTAGAGCCTTCCACAACCGTTACTTAGTTTCCCCAAAAGAATTTTCAAGTGGGGCCAATTTAAGCACAAATTAGATCCACACCACTCTCTATATGTTAAGGAAGGTAGTTTGTTTGTTTGTCATGTTTGACATCTCCCAAACCATTACAGCCATAGCTTTGCACTCAGAAAGCTCTAAAGCAATAAGGGTGCAATTGAGGTGATTTCGTAATGTTTAGACCTATGGTGCAAAAGTTATTGAATATTGAATAATAAATATTGCTGTTGTAAATTCAAAGAAGATAAAAAATAATTTTTGCTAGTGAAAGTGAAGCACATTCTTGGTTTTTGTTGGAAAGCCCTCAAAGAGTTGGGGTTTAAAGGAGGGGAATTTAAAATTTTAAAAAAAACTTAATAAGGTGTGTGAGAAATATTGAATTTTGAGTTTTTTTTTTTTTTTTTTTTTTTTTAATTTTTATAAAATTTTTCAATTTTAATTTTTTGGGGTTAAATTAGGATTTAAAATTTGGTTAAAAAAAAAGTTTTCTTATTTTTCCTTTTTTCAATTTTTTTTAATTAGTGTAAA